>Ga0194132_10002892_pt1 | contig 31375 bp, 25 predicted proteins | sample TA2KigOf80mmetaG_FD_148612 | JGI IMG/M metagenome (GOLD analysis project Ga0194132, IMG submission 148612) | Freshwater microbial communities from Lake Tanganyika, Tanzania - TA2015054 Kigoma Offshore 80m | ecosystem: Environmental > Aquatic > Freshwater > Lake | place: Tanzania: Lake...
CGACCTCCACGTTTGAGCCGCCTCCAGCGAAAAGATGATCACGCAAGAGTTTACACACAGAATACGCTACCTTCTAGCCCTCTCGCGGATCGTTGAAAATTGATGTGCGGTCACGGATCGTACTTGTGCTCGTTCCGGCGGCGCTCAGAATGATCGGGACGGCAGCGCGGCCCGCGGCCCCTCACCGCGCGCGTTGCCCGGCCCCCTCACCGACGTTCACCCGGAGCGTGTCATGTCGACCCGTCGCCGCGCGGCCGCGCCGCGCCCCTGCGCCTCGAACCCCTCGAAGACCGCGCCGTTCCAAACGCGACCTACCACGGCCTCGGCAGTAGCGACTTCTCACAGGACTGGTCCGATGCGGACCTGATTACCACCAACGACGACTGGTCCGGTGTGGACAGCATCATCGGCTACCTCGGCGACGGGTTGTCGAGCAGTACGGCCACCGACCCGCAAACGGTTCTCGGACCGTCCACGACCGTCGACGTCAACGCCGGTTCCAGCGCGAGCAACTCGACCGGCGGCGTTCACGAGATCGGCGGCAACACCATCGCGCTCCAAGGGTCCGGTACCGCGGACGCGCCGCACATCGTCATCCACCTCGACACGACCGGCCGGCGCAACGTCACCATCTCGTACACGCTCAAGGAACTCGATTCGACGACCGTGGACCAGAAGTTCGCGCTCCAGTACCGGATCGGCGAGAGCGGGGACTTCACGAACGTGTCCAACGGTGCGGTGAGCGGCCTGTTCAACACGTCCGGCAACCAGACGCGCGACGTGAGCGTCACGCTACCTTCGGCGGTGAACGACGTGGCCAAAGTTCAGGTCCGCATCATCACCAACGACGCGCCCGGCAGCGACGCCATGATCGGCATCGACAACATCGTCGTCACGAGCTCGCCGCCGAACAGCGCGCCGGCCGGGGCCGACAAGACGATCACCGTGACCGAGGACGGCAGCTACACGTTCGCCGAAGCCGACTTCGGGTTCACGGACCCCAACGACAGCCCGGCGAACGGCCTGCTCGCGGTCAAGATTGCCACGTTGCCGAGCGCGGGCGCGCTGACCAACAACGGGGCCACGCTTTCGGCGGGCGACTCCGTTCCTGTCGCGAACATCACCGGCGGGCTGCTCGTGTACACCCCGGCCCCGAACGGGTTCGGCACCGGGTACGCGTCCTTCACCTTCCAAGTGCAAGACGACGGCGGCACCGACATCGGCGGGGCCGACCTCGACCCGTCCGCGAACACCCTCACGGTGGACGTGACCGCGGTGGCGGACACGCCGTCGGTCACGAACGCTACGACGGATGAAGATGTGCAGACCACCAGCGGCCTCGTCATCACGCGCAACGCCGTGGATGGCTCGGAAGTCACACACTTCCGGATCAACAACATCAACAACGGCACGCTGTTCCTGAACGACGGCACAACCCCGATCAGCAACAACTCGTTCATCACCGCCGCGCAGGGCGCTGCGGGTCTGAAGTTCAGCCCGAACAGCAACTTCTTCGGTACCGGGTCGTTCCAAGTTCAGGCCTCGACCAGTAACTCGAGTGGGGGCCTCGGCGGTAGCCTCGCCACCGCCACAATCACCGTGAACCCGGTCGCGGACAGGCCGTCGGTCACGAACGCCACGACCGACGAGGATACGCCGACGAGTAGCGGCCTCGTGATTACCCCCAACGCCACCGACGGCGCGGAGGTCACGCACTTCCAGATCACCGGCATCACCAACGGGGTGCTGTTCCAGAGCAACGGCACCACGCCGATCAGCAACGGGGACTTCATCACGGTCGCGCAGGGCGCGGCGGGTCTGGTGTTCGACCCGGCGCAGGACTTCAACGGTACCGGCTCGTTCACGGTGCAGGCGTCGCTGTCGGCCTCGGTCGCGGGCCTCGGTGGGAGCACCGACACCGCGACGATCACCGTGGACGCGGTCAACGACGAACCGACCGTCGCGCTCGCCGGCGATCAGACCATCGACGAGGACGCGGGCGCGCAGACGGTGCCGGGGTTCGCGACCCTCGACGCCGGGCCGAGTGACGAGGACGCGACCCAGAGCGCGAGCGGGTACACCGTGACCGTGACCGGCACAACCGGGAACCTGTCGTTCAGCGTCGCGCCGGCCATCGGCACGACCGGCGAACTCACGTATACGGTAGACCCCGACACGAACGGCACCGCGACCATCGAAGTCGTCGGCACCGACGACGGCAGCGGCACCGCACCGAACGACAACACCAGCCAGACCCAGACGTTCACGATCATCGTGACCGCGATCAACGACGAGCCGAGCGCGGCGCTCGCCGGCGATGTGGTCGTGGCCCAAGACAGCGGCACGTTCACCCAAGCGGGCTTCGCCACGTTCGCGCCCGGCGGCGGCACCGACGAGGCCGGCCAGAGCGCGACCGGGTACGCGGTCGGTAACGACAACAACGGCCTCTTCAGCACCCAACCGGCAATCGCCCCGGACGGCACGCTGACGTTCGCGCCCGCGCCCGGCGCGAGCGGTACCGCGACGGTGTCCGTCACCGTCACCGACGACGGCGGGACCGCGAACCCCGGCGACGACGACACCGGCGACGTCGTGACGTTCACGATCACCGTCACGGCGGCGGCCGTCGCGCCGCCGCCCCCGCCGGGGCTGGCCGCGAGCAGCGCGCAGATCGTCGTCATCGGCTCGGACGCCGGGTCCGCGGCGCGGGTCCGGGTGTCGGACGCGGTCACGGGCGCGGCAAAGTTCGACCTGTCGCCGTTTCCGGGGTTCGCGGGCGGGGTCGCGGTCGCCGTGGGCGACTTCAACGACGACGGCACCGACGACATCGTCGTGAGCACCGCGACCGGGGCCGGGCACGTGAAGGTGTTCGACGGCGTGACCGGGGCGGAAGTCCGCTCGTTCTTCGCGTTCGAGGACTTCGGCGGCGGGGTGAACGTGGCCGCGGGCGACCTCGACGGCGACGGGTTCGCCGACATCGTGGCCGGCACGACGACCGGCCCGACGCACGTGAAGGCGTTCAGCGGCGCGACCGGCCAACTGATCCGTTCGTTCTTCGCGTTCGAGGGCTTCGGCGGCGGGGTGAACGTGGCCGCGGGCGACGTCAACGGCGACGGGCGGGCCGACCTCGCGGTCGTCGCCGGACCGGGCGGGAACGGCCACATCAAGGTGTTCGACGGCACGACCGGCGGGCTTCTGACCTCGTTCCTCGGCTACGTGAACTACGCCGGGGCGATCAACCTCGCGGTGGGCGACCTGACCGGCGACGGCCGCGCCGAGGTCATCACCACGGCGCTCAACGGGCAGATGGGCACGCACGTGAAGGCGGTGAACGCGGCCGGCGCGGAGGTGCGGAGCTTCTTCGCCCCGCCCGGCGCGCTCGCCCAACGCACCGACCTGATCCTTCCCACGGGTCGCCCGGCGAGTGTCGGCGCGGCGAACCTGACCGGCACCGCCGCGGCCGAAATCCTCGTCGGCTCCAGCAACAACCGGGCGCTCGTCCTCGACGGCACGACCGGCGCGGCTATCAACGCCTTCGCCTACGACCCGCTGTTGGGGCTGGGCGTGTTCGTCGACGTGTAAGGCGTGCGGCGTTCAGCTTGCTCCGGCCTCAATGAGGCCGGCGACAGGAGAGGTGTGGCGCTCTTGTATGGTGGGACAAAGCTCTGCGCCGTCCTACCTTCCGCGCCGATGCAATGGTGAGACGGCGCGGAGCCTTGTCCCACCATACAAGAAGACGGTGGGTCTCGAAGACTCGGCACCACTCTGCGAGTCTGTTCACCGCACCAACAAGAAGTCCTTGCTGTTCAGTAGCGCCCACATCAGGTCTTGAGCCCCGGCGGCGCGGTCGTCGCCCAACTTGAGGAACTCGCGGCCCAGCGCGAGTTCCTTCTCGTTGGGGAACCGGGCCAGCGACCACAGGTAAATCTCCTTCACTAACTCGTCGTCGGTCATCTTCTTTTGCATCAGCAGCGCCGGCCGCGCGCCGGGGTTCCGCACGCGGCCGAGGATGCTCTTGCCGTTCAGGAAGTGCAGCGCTTGCAGCATGTTCGAGCCGTTGTCGCGCTCGCACTCGCAGGCGTCCATCCGCTGCGGCTTGCCGAACAAGCGGAGGAACGGGTTCTCGCTGCTCGCGTCCGGCAACTGCGCCGCGCGGAACCCGTTGGGCAAGCCTTCGGGAATCGCGGTCGCCTGCACAAGTGAGTCGAGCAGCGCCTCGGCCGGCACGCGCCGCGGGACCGCGTGAGAGAAGTTCTGGTCGTCGTTCTTGTTGCTCGCGTTCGGCGCGCCGGTGCGCTGGTACGTCTGCGACATGACGATGCGGCGCATCAGGTGCCGGGCGTCGAACCCGCTCTTCACGAAGTCGGCCGTGAGCGCGTCGAGCAACTCCGGGTTGATTGGCGGGTTCGTCGCGCGGATGTCGTCCACCGGGTCGATGATGCCGCGGTGGAAGAAGTAGCTCCAGTAGCGGTTCACCAGCCCGCGGGCGAAGAACGGGTTCTTCGCGTCGGTCAGCCACTTGGCGTAGGCCGCGCGGCGGTCGGTGTTCGGCTCCAGCTTCGGCTCCTCGCCGCCGAGGAACCGCGGCGGCTGCGCGCGGCCGGTGCGCGGGTTGGTCGCGGGGCCGGCGGTCGCGCTGACGCTCACGAACTTGGTGTTGCCGAGGTTCGGGAACCGCACGTCCTGCCGCGAACTGACCTGCGTGAAGAAGCTCGCGAGGCCGAAGTAGTCGGCCTGCGTCCAGTTTTCCATCGGGTGCGAGTGGCACCGCGCGCACAGCATCCGCACGCCGCAGAACACCTGCGTCACGCGCTCGATGGTGTCGTTCGTGTCTTTGCTGATCGTCAGGTACACGCTGGCCGGGTCGTCGGTGTGGCCGCCCTTCGCCGTCAGCATCTTGCGCGTGAACTCGTCCATCGGCGTGTTGGCCGCGACCGCGCTGCGGATGAACTCGCGGAACTGAAATAGCGCCGGCGCGCTGACCGCGTTCCGCGAGTTTTGCAACAGGTCGCCCCACTTGAGCGACCAGTGGTCGACGAACTCCGGGCGCTCGAACAGCGCGTCGACGACCTTCTCGCGCTTCTTCGTGTCGGTGTCGGCGAGGAACGCCCGCACCTCATCGGGCTTGGGCTGGAGGCCGATCAGGTCGAGGTACACCCTGCGCAGGAACTCCTCGTCGCCGGCGATCCCGGACGGCGTAATCTTCAAGCGGTTAAGCTTCTCGATCACGGGTTTGTCGATCACGTGGGCCGGCACCGGCGTCGGCGTGAACGCGCCGCCGGCGGCGAGCGTGGTCACGCCGGTCGCGGCGAAGACGCGCTCGAACCGGCCCAGCACCGCGGTCTCGCCCGCGACCCCGGCCGTCACCTTGCCGTCCTCGTCCACAGTCGCGAAGCGGTCGTTGTTGACCGCGAAGATGCCGAGCCGCGTCACGTCGCGCTTCGTGCCGTCGCTGTACTCCGCGACCAGTTGGACGCGGTGCGACTGGCCGGGTTTGAGCACCAACTTGTCGGGTACCATCGTGACGCGCACGACCTCGCGTGCGTCCTTGTCGTCGTTGGGCGCGCCTTGTGCGATCCAACTCGTGAAGATGGTGTCCGAGAGCGAGCCGCGGTTGAACCGCGTGCCGCCCTCGTGGACCGAGTCGCCGCGGGCCTTCGCCACCAGCAGGCTGTTCTGCGGCTGTTGGAAGTTGACGCGCCGCCCGGCCGAGTCCTTCACGATGGCGAAGAAGTCGAGGTCCGGGTCCGGGCCGCGCAGTGAGAGCTTGAACCCGTTCTTGCCGAGCGAGTAGCCGTGGCACGCGCCGGCGTTGCACCCGGCGCGCGACAGCACCGGCATCATCTCGTGTCGGAAGCTGATCGCCGGTTCCTTGTCCGGCAGCGTGACCGTCACCGCGACCGCGAACGTCTTCCCGTCCGCGGTCCCGGTGATCTTCGCGGTGCCGTTGCCGACCGGCTTAACCCACCCGCCTTCAACGGTCGCGACCTTCGGGTTGTCGCTGGTGAAGGTCGCGCCGTCGCGCAGGTCGAGCGAGTAGCCGTCCGCACTGGTGCCGAGCACCTGAACGGCGTGCGGCTGGCGGTGATGTTTGATCTCTATGGCGGCCGGCGACACGCGCACATCGTCCGCGAACAGCGGAACCGGGATCAGAGCGACGCAGGCGACGAGGAGAAGGCGGCGCATGTGGGGTTGCTCGTTATGGTATCTGATGAGGCGGAAGCGTGAGCGACGGATTGCGTTGTCCGTCGCTCACGCTACCGGCTCGTCGGTGCTATTTGGCGGGCGGAACCGCAATCACGGTAAGCGTCGCTTCGACCTCGCGCACCTTAACGCGCGTGTTCGGCGGTTTGGCGTCGATGGCGGTCGCGGTCAGCTTCAGTTTGGATTCGCGGGCGGCTGTGGCAACCGGCAGCGCGAGCTTGAACGCGAACGTCTTGTCGGCGGCCTTGACGGAGATCGCGGCCGGGGCGGGGACGCCCGCGGGCAGGCCCGTGAGCGCGACTGACACTTCGCCCGCAAAGCCGTTCAGTCGCTCGATGGTGCCTTTCACTTCGACCGTTGCGCCGGTCTTGGCGTCGAGCTTCGCTTCCAGTTTCGGCATGTCGAACTTGACCGCGGCGGGCAACTTCACTTGCAGCACGCGAACCGGCGTGACGGCGCTGGCCTGCACGCGCTGCTTGTCAGCGGTCAGCAGTTCGGCCAGCACTGCGACTTGGTACGAGTCGGCCGGCAGGTCGGCGGGCACGAGCAGCGGCACGTCCCCCTCGCTCACCTTCGCCCCGAACTCGCTCGGCCGTTCGAGGCGGATCGCGCGGTTCGCATCGAGCTGGTTGTTCACGAACACGGGCGCGAGGTTCGTCAGGATGGTGAGGCGCACCGGCGAAGAGACGTCGGTTCGCGTGAGTTTCACCGGCAGCGCGAGCTTGCCAGCGGGCGCGAGCCCGGCATCGGCGGGAAGCGCCTTCCAGTCAATGCTGAAGTCCGCGGCCTTCGCGCTGGTCTGCGCGACGGCGAACTCGGTGGCGAGCCACGGTTGCAGCCGTTCGAGCGGGTGGCCGCGGAACACGACCGCGCGCTCGTCGCTCCCGCCCTTGCCCTTCCACGTCAGTAGTGACGGCGGCACCGCGTCCGCGGTCAGCGTGACGAGCGTGCCGTCGGCGTCCGCGGGAATGGTGAGGCCGTCGAACTTAGCGCCCGCGGGCAGTAGGCCGGTGCTCAGGTCGATCTTGCCGACGTACCCGCGGCGCTCAACGAACACAGGCACGACCGCGCGCCCGCCGGCCGGGATGCTGAGGCGCTGGAGCGGCGTCGTCAGCCGGAAGTCGCCCAGCCCTTCGCCTTTCAGCGGGTCGATGGTCATGCGGTAGACGCCGCGCGGCGAGCCGCGGCCCTGCGAATCGACCACACTCACGACGAGCGCCGTCACCTTGTCCGGCACGGTGTATTCGAGCGCGGGGTCGAGCGTGCCGGGCGATTCTTCGGCCTGCGCGAACGTCGCGCCCTTCTCGTCGCGGATGACGAGTGCCGCATCAACGGGCGAGCCTATGCGCTCCGCGAACACCTCGAACCGGACCTTCGTGTTCGGCACGACCGCGACGCGGTACTTGTCCTCTTCGCCCGTCGTCGCGAGCTTGCCGCACACGCCGACGCGCCCGGCGGGCAGGTCGAGCACTTTGCCACTCACTTCGATGAACTCCGGGCGCGCGCTCACTTCCACGAACGGCCGCGGGCCGGACCACACGCCGCCCTTCGGCCAGTCGAGCGCGACGAACGCGCCACGCGCCGTGGGTAGGTCGATCTTGGCCGGCGTCGGGCCGAGCAACTCAACGCTCTTGGTGTCCTTCGTGATGACGGGCGGGAACAGTTGCTCCGCGAAGTCGAACGCCCCGATCTTGAGGCGGAAATTGCCGGGGTTCTGCCCCGCGTACTCCGCGTCGTGCAGCGCGACGGTGTAGGTGCCGTCCGCCGGCAGCGTGGCCGTGAGCCGCGCGTCGCCGCCGAGCGCGGGCTTGCCCCAAGCCCATTCCAGTTGCAGTTTCTTCGCGGTGTAGAGGTGAATCACCGGGCGCAACTTGCCGCCGACGCGCTGCGCTTCGACTTCGACAACAACCTTCTGGCCCTTCGTGCCGGTGAAGCTGGTTTCGAGAACGGTCGCGCCGGTCAGCGAGCCGTGCAGCGCGACCGGGAGCGCGTCGACCTTCGCCGCGAACGGCTTCTGCGGCAAGGCGTCCACGCCAATCACAACCGGCAGACTCACGCCGCCCTCGGTGACGACGCGGAGGTGGTGCAGGCCGGGCGTCACGTCTTTCAGTTCAACGTCGAAGTCGGCCTTCTTATCGGTGTTGCCCGGCTTCAGGGTTTGCTTCGCGGCGAACGGGAAGAACAGTTGCGGGGCCTTGCCGAGGTCGTCGCCGGTCACGGAAATGGTGGTGGTGCCGCCGACCTGCAACCCGCGCACGGACACCTCGCGCACCGTCGGCTCCGCCGCTTGTGCAAGAAGTAATGGCCACAAAAAAGCACAGAATACACAAAAGAAGACAGAAGAACGAAGAGAGTTCATTTCAATTTCACTCTTCGGCTTTGGTATTCTTTTGTGGCTTTTGTGCCTTTTTGTGGCCAACACTCTTCGCCTACTTGAAGAGTTGGCGGATCGGTTCGGCTTCGACCAACCGGATGGGCCGGTCGCCGGGACCGGGCATCATGGTGGCGTCGAGGTCGATGCCCATGCCCTTGTATAGCGAGGCGAGCATCTGCGGCGGTTCGACGGGTGTATCGACGGGGCGCGAGCAAATCTTGTCCGTCGCGCCGATGACTTGCCCGCCCTTGAAGCTGCCGCCGGCGAAGAAGTTGGTCCACGCGTTTGGGTAATGGTCGCGCCCGCTGCGGCCGTTGAGCCGCGGGGTGCGGCCGAACTCGCTGAACACCGCGACCACGGTTTCTTCGAGTAGCCCGCGGTCCGCGAGGTCAGACACTAGCGCGCTGAACGCCCAGTCGAACTGCGGGCACAGCATCCGCTCATAGTCGGCGTAGGTGTTGTTCAGCCCGCCACCGTCGGCGTGCATGTCCCAGCACGACAGGTTGAACACGGTGTCGAAGTGGTTGACGGTCACGAATCGCACGCCCGCTTCGACCAACCGGCGCGCCATGAGGCACGACTGGCCGAAGGTGTTGCGGCCGTAGCGGTCGCGGGTGGTTGCCTTCTCGTCGTCGAGGTTGAACGCGCGCTTGGCTTCGGGCGAGGTGAGCAGCCGGAACGCGCGCTGGTACGCGGCGTCGTGCTCGCCCACGGCCCGCGCGTCGTTGTGCTTTTGCAGCTCATCGACCTGTTCGAGCAGGCGCTTGCGGGCGTCGAGGCGCGAGGCCGATTCGCCCTTCGGCACTTCGAGGTCGCCGACCTTGAAGTCGACCTTCGCGGGGTCGGCGTTGAGGAAGAACGGCTCGTGCGCGCTGCCGAGGTGGGCGGCGGTCTGGCCGTGCAGCGGCCCGGCCCCGGTGTTGCCGATCGGGTTCGGCAGGATCACGTTGGCGGGCAGGTCGCCGCGCGCCCCGAACACGCGCGAGATCACGCTCCCGAGGTGCGGCTTCATGCTGTCGGCGTTGAAGTCGTGCCCGGTCATCATCCAGCGCTGGCCGTTCTCGTGCGACGCGCCGGTCTTATGGTGCAGGCTGCGCACGAGCGCCACCTTGTCCATCATCCGGGCCATCATCGGGAAGTGTTCGCAAATCTGGATGCCGTTGACGTTGGTCTTGATCGGCTTGAACTTGCCGCGGACCTCGGCCGGTGCGTCGGGCTTCATGTCCCACGTGTCGAGCGACGCGGGCGAGCCGACGAGGAACAGCGTGATACAGTTGCGAATCTTGGCCTTCGCGCCGTCGGCCGCGCCCGCCTGTTGGAAGCGGAAGAAGGTCGGCAGCGCGAGCGCCCCGGCCGCGGCCGTGCCGACGCTCAGGAAGCTGCGGCGCGACGGCCCTTCGCAGAGCGGAACCTTCTCGTTGCCGATGTTCAGCATTGGTTCGCTCCGGTTAGATGGTGTAAGTGACGACGTTGGAAATCTCGACGAACTTGCTCGCCGTGTACTCGCCCTGCGCGTCCTTCGCGTAGTTGACGTACTTGAACATCTCCAGCGCGATCTCGTACTTGCCGGGCGTCTTGTCCGGGTGTTCGTAGGTGTAATCCGCGCGGGCTGGCGCGGTGGCGATCACCTTGCCGTCGCGCTTGATGAGCCAACGGAGTTGCAGGCCCCAATCGTTGGCGACTTCGCCGCGCGTGACCGCGCGCCCGCGGAGGCGCAGCTCGGCTTTGGGGGTGCCGTCGAACTTTTGTTCCATGACTCAGGCTCCGAACCCGTCGGGTGGGAAGACGGTGGGAGGGACTCTTCGGAACTCCCGACCTGTTGCAGCGAAGCGCTGCTTCACGGCCGGTCCAAGGCGGGGGGTTCGCGAGCGAACCGTAAAAAGAGACTACCGCCGCGCCGCGCGTGGTGCAAGCGAAAAACGAATAGGGCCCAACAGAACTGATATGCGCATTGTGTATACACTTGTCAAGTGATTCGCGCGTTATTTGGAGGCCGAACAATGACCGTTCCCCGCTTGGCGACCGTGCCGCCGGTGTCGGAAGGGGCCGCGACCGGAAAGGTCGCTGCGATCTTTGCCGACATCCGGGCCACCAAGAACATCGCCTTCGTGCCGAACCTGTGGCGCGTACTCGCCACCAACCCGGACCACCTCGAACTGGTGTGGGGGCGGTTGAAGGCGATCATGCACCCGGAGGCGTGCGGCCGGGCGTCGAAGCTCGATCCTCTCACGCGCGAAATCATCGCGCTGGCCGTAAGCGCCACCAACGGCTGCGCGTACTGTGTGAACTCGCACACGGCCGCGGTGCGCAAACTCGGTCTCGACCTCGAAGTGCTCGGCGAGGTGATGGCCGTGATCGGCCTGTTCAACAGCACCAACGCGCTGGCCGACGGCTACCAAATCGAACCGGACATCCTCCCGCCGTTGGAGTGAGCTATGTTTGAGCATGAACCGCACCTTTGCCCTCGCCCTCGCCGTCTGCGCCGGCACCGGCTGCGCCAACACGTTCGCCCCCACCGACGCCGAGCGTCTGGTGGGGACGTGGGTGGTGATGGACTTCCAATCGCCGGGCGCGAAGGAAGACCGGAGCCAGCGGCGCAAGTGTGCGGTCGTTTCGGAAGGGACGTGGGCGCAGCAGTTCCGCGGCGACCAGTTCGAGGACTTCGAGTACACGCTCGACACGACCAAGTCGCCCAAGCACATCGACCTGACGTACACCGACGCCCGCGGTAAGCGGCTGACGGTTCGCGGCATTTACGAGCTGACGAGCGACGACATGGGCGACCGCCTGCGCCTCTGCCTCGGCTCGCCCCCGGTGCGCGAGAAGGACGGCAAGCCGGAATACGTCGAGAGCGCGCGCCCAACGGCATTCGCCCCCACCGCCGGCGCGCTCATCAGCTACCGCCGGAAGTCGGAGTGACCGTTCTGTTAACTATCTGGTGTCGGCATCGCGCTCCGTATCTTAGGGGGCAGAAACTTCCCCATTGTTCGGAGCCTTTCCCATGCGCTGCTTGTTCTCCTTCTTCGCTCTTCTGTTGCTCGCGCCCGCGGTCGGGGCGGAGCCGGTCAAGCTGTTTGACGGCAAGACGCTGGCCGGTTGGGAGGGCGACACTGAGAAGACGTGGAAGGTCGAAGACGGGGTCATCATCGCGGGGTCGCTCGATACCGTTGTGCCGCGGAACGAGTTCCTCTGCACCACCAAGACCTACGAGAACTTCGAGCTGAAGGTCACGTTCAAGCTGACCGGCGACCGGGCGAAGGCCAACGCCGGTATCCAGTTCCGCACCAAGCGCATCCCCAAGCACCACGAGGTCAGCGGCTATCAGGCCGACATGGGCCAAGACTACTGGGGCGCGCTGTACGACGAGTCGCGCCGGAACAAGGTGCTCGCCAAACCCGCGAAGGACGTGATCGAGAAACTCGTGAAGCACGACGACTGGAACGAGTACACGATCCGCTGCGAGGGGCCGCGCGTGCGCCTGTGGCTCAACGGCACGCTGACCGTCGACTACAAGGAAGAGGACGCCAAGATCGAGAAGAGCGGCATCATCGGCCTACAGGTCCACGGCGGCGCGAAGGTGAAGGTGTACTACAAGAGCGTGACCATCGAGGAGCTACCTGCGACGAAGTGACGGCGCAGCAACGAGACGTTTAGCGTTCGTCCCTTCGGGACGAACGTTAAACGTCCACTCACATTTTCTGCCCCTCGTCCATTCAACGTGGGGGCTTACGTCTCTCTTGCAGGGGCGTATCATGTCCACCAGTCATCTCCCCTCTCCTCACATTCGGAACCGTCATCATGATGCGCGCGCTTCGATTCGCGCTGCTCGCCGCGGGGCTGCTGGCCCCCGCGACCGCGCACGCTCAACCCAACCCGACTGATACGCGGATGCTGTCGATGCCCGCGGTCAGCGCGAAGAACATCGCGTTCGTGTACGCCGAAGACCTGTGGGTCGCGGACGGCGATGGGAAGAACCCGAAGCGCCTCACCAGCGACATCGGGGTCGAGTCGAACCCTGTGTTCAGCCCAGACGGGCAGACCATCGCGTTCAGCGCGCAGTACGACGGCAACACCGACGTGTACACGATCCCTACGACCGGCGGCGCGGTCACGCGCCTGACCAGCCACCCGGCGCGCGACACCGTTCGCGGGTTCACCCCGGACGGCAAGAGCGTGCTGTTCGCCTCGCCGCGTAACGCCCACAGCGTGCGCCACGACCAACTGTTCACGGTCCCGCTCGCGGGCGGGATGCCCACGCAACTGCCGATCCCGTGGGGCTTCGAGGCCGCGTACTCGCCAGACGGCGACTTCATCGCCTACACCCCGGTGCGCGACGCCACCTTCCAGTGGAAGAACTACCGCGGCGGCACCCACTCGCGCATCTGGATTTACAACGTCAAGACGCACGACGTGACCGAGATCAGCCAGCCGAAGGACCGCTGCAACGACCTCGACCCGAACTGGATCGGCCACACCATCTACTTCCGGTCGGACCGCGCCGGCGAGTACAACGTGTTCAGCTACAACACGGACGATAAGAAGCTGACGCAACTCACCAAGTTCACCGACTTCCCGGTTCTCGATATCGCAACCGACGGCACGAAGCTCCTCTTCGAGCAAGCCGGCTACCTGCACCAGATGGCCCCGCCCATGACCGAGAGCACGCGGCTCAAGGTCGGCATCGCCATCGACAACCCCGAGGCCCGGCCGCGGTTCGCCAAGGGCGCGAAATACGTGCGCGACGTGAGCGTATCGCCCAGCGGCTCGCGCGTGGCCGTCGAGTTCCGCGGCGAGATCGTAACGGTGCCCGTCGAGAAGGGCGAGTTCCGCAACCTGACCAACTCGCCGGGCGCGCACGACCGCAACCCGTCGTGGTCCCCGGACGGCAAGACCATCGCCTACTTCTCCGACGAGGGCGGCGAGTACCAGATGGTGCTGGCCCCGCAAACGGGCAAGGGCGAGGCGAAGAAGGTCAAGCTGACGGGCAGCGGGTTCTACTTCAACCCGATCTGGTCGCGCGACGCGAAGAAGGTTCTGTTCACCGACAACTCGCAAACGCTGTGGTATCTGGACGTGGAGGGCGGCAAGGTCACCAAGATCGTGGAACCGCGGCATCGGCTCGGTTCGCAGCCGACCGCGACGAGTTGGTCGCCCGACTCGAAGCACGTCGCCTACGCCAGCAACACGCCGGCCGCGATCTCGCGTGTGTTCGTGTACTCGCTGGAGAGCGGCCAATCGACGGCCGTGACCGACGGCCTGACCGAGGCCACGGACCCGGTGTTCGACGCCAGCGGGAAGTACCTGTACTTCCGCAGCTCGAACGACACCGGCATGAGCAAGCACGGGTTCAGCCAGTCCGCGGCCGACAGCCGGCCCCCGCGGTTCGCGCTCAACCTCGTGGTGCTGACCAAGAACCTGCCCAGCCCGTTCCTGCGCGAGAACGACGAGGAGAAGGGCGAGCAGCCGACGCCGCAGATCGACCCCAAGAAGGCGGAGTTCAAGATCGACTTCGAGGGGATCGACCAGCGCATCCTGTCGTTCCCGCTGCCGCAAGGAAACTACGGCGCGCTTCAAGCCGGCCCCGCGGGCGCGCTGTACTACGTGTCGCGCCCCGACCCGACGCCGGGCGGCCCGCCGCCGAGCGCCACGCTGTTCCGATACGACATCGACCGCAAGCGCGCCAGCACGGTTCAGGCCGGCGTGACCGCTTACGAGTTGACGCCGGACGGCCGCAAGCTGCTCTACGCCAGCGGCGGGAGCTGGTACGTCACCAGCAGTAGCGGTGGTGGCGGCGCGCCGTTCGGTGGCGGCGTGCGCCCCGGCGGGTTGCCCACGGCCCCGGCCCCGAGCGCCGGCGGCGATGGGAAGGTCAATTTCGAGACCGTCGAAGTGCGCGTCGAGCCGCGCACCGAGTGGAAGCAAATCTTTACCGAGGCGTGGCGCATCAACCGCGACTTCTTCTACGACCCCAACATGCACGGGGCCGACTGGCCCGCGATGAAGAAGAAGTACGAGCCGTTCCTCGCGGACTGCACCAGCAGCGGCGACCTGTACCGCGTCATCCGTTGGATGTTGTCGGAACTGGCGGTCGGCCACAGCTACATCAACAGCTTCGGCGAGCGCACCGGCGAGCGCAAGACCGTGCCCGGCGGGTTGCTCGGCGCGGACTACGAACTGGTTGATGGGCGGTACAAGTTCAAGAAGATTTACGGCGGGCTGAACTGGAGCGCGACGATGCGCTCGCCGCTCACCGCGCCCGGCGTGAACGTGAAGGAAGGCGACTTCCTCCTCGCCGTCAACGGTAAGGAACTGAAAGCGCCGACCGAAGTGTACGCGCCGTTCGAGAACACCGAAGGGAAGCTGGTCGAGATCACGGTCGGGCCGAGCGCGGACGGGAAGGGGAGCCGCACGGTCACGGTCGAGCCGATCGGCGACGAACTGAACCTGCGCAACCTCGACTGGGTGCAGGGGAACCTGAAGAAGGTCGAGAAGGCGACCGGCGGCAAGATCGGGTACATCCACGTGCGCGACACGGCCGCGGGCGGCATGGCCGACTTCAAGCGGTACTTCTTCCCGCAGATCGACAAGGACGGGCTGATCGTGGACGAGCGGTACAACCGCGGCGGGCAGATCGCCGACTACTACATCGACATCCTGCGCCGCCCGTTCGCGTCGTACTGGGCCCCGCGGCACGGGGCCGACTGGCGCTCGCCCAGCGCCGCGGTGTTCGGGCCGAAGGTGATGATCATCGACGAGGGCGCGGGCAGCGGTGGCGACATGCTCCCATACATGTTCCGCAAGTTCGGGCTGGGGCCGCTCGTCGGCAAGCGGACGTGGGGCGGGCTGGTCGGCATCAGCGGGTTCCCGACGCTGATGGACGGCGGCAACGTGACCGCGCCGAACATCGCCATTTGGGTGCCGGACGGCGGGTTCATCATCGAGAACGACGGCGTGGCCCCGGACCACGACGTGAACATGTGGCCGAAGGACGTGATCGCCGGCAAGGACCCGCAGTTGGAGAAGGCGATTGAGTTGGCGCTCGACGCGCTGAAGAAGAACCCGCCGAAGAAGGACGAGCGCCCGGCCTACCCGAAGCGCGTGTTGCCGTAGTCACACTGTAGCCGGCCTCATCGAGGCCGGAGCTACTCCTGCCGTGCGGCGCCGGGGTCAATGACCCCGGCTACAGAAGCAGGCCCGCCGCCCCGCGGCGGGCCTTTCTATTTACTCGTCGTCGTTGAATAGCGCCCAGAGGCGCGGGTAGCGCTTGCGCATGAGTTTGTCGTTCTCGAAGTTCCACCCGCGGCCGAGCGCCGGCAAGCTCGTATCCTTGTGCGGGCGCGCCGCCAGCGCCACGTCGAGGGCGTCGTAGTCCGGGTCGTCCGCGGTGCCGGTCGCGCGGAACCACGCCTCCCACCCCGGCCGGGCCTCGTACTCCGTAAAGTCGTCGGCGGGGTCGACGACCCCGGCAAGCGAGTCGGGGTTCCGCAGCGCGGCCGCGTACGCCTTGCGCCCTTGCAGCAGCAGCCACCCGCGGAAGTAGTCGAACCCGTCGTCCGAGCACCCGCCTTGGACGATGTAGGCCGCGCCCCACAGCGCCCACGTGTACGCGCGGGCGTGCAGCAGGTCCCACAGGTGGGCGAAGTCGAGGATGTCGTTCACCGGGCGCTTGGCCAGTCGTGCGACGAGGCGCGCGCCGTGGGCGTCCGGGTCGCTCCGCGTCGTCGTCTCGATGTGCTCCCAAAACTCCTTCAACGTCATTCCGACTCCTTAGTACCCGGCCTTCGCGGGCGCGGCGCTCGTGGCCGGGTCCGCCGGCCAGTCCTTCCAGTTGTTCGCTTGTCGCCAGAAGCTCAGCGGGTTGTCGTACACGACCTTCTTGATGCTCGCCTCGCTGTGCCCGCGGCGCTTCATTTCCTGAATCAGTTCGGGCACCGCGAGCGGGTCCGACTTGCCCCAGTCGCCGGCCGAGTTCGCCATGATGCGCTCGGTGCCGACCATCTCGATGATGTCGCACGCCCGCGCCGGCGTACACTTCGTGACCGGGTACAGCGTCATGCCGCACCAGAACCCGTTGTCGAGCGCCAGCTTCACGGTGTGCTCTTCGACGTGGTCGATGCACACGCGGTGCGGCGTGACCCGCGGGTCGCCCTTGAGCATGTCCACGATCATCCGCGTGCCCTTGTACTTGTCCTCGAGGTGCGGGGTGTGAATCAAGATCAACTCGTCGGTCTTCGCGGCGAGGTCGAGGTGCTCTTGGAACACCGTGGCCTCGTTCGCGGTGTTCTTGTTGAGGCCGATCTCGCCGATACCCAGCACGCCGGGGCGCGACAGGAACTCCGGGATCATGCTGATGACCTCGCGCGACAGCGACACGTTCTCCGCTTCCTTCGCGTTAATGCAGAGCCACGAGTAGTGCTTGATGCCGAACTGCGCGGCGCGGCGCGGCTCGAACTCGGTGAGGTGGCGGAAGTAGTCGTGGAACCCGGCGGCGCTGCCGCGGTCGAACCCGGCCCAGAACGCCGGCTCGCTGACCGCGGCGCACTGCGCGTAGGCCATGCGCTGGTAGTCGTCGGTGGTCCGCGAGATCATGTGGATGTGCGGGTCGAGCCAATTCATCGCGGTAACCCGTTGCAGAGGATGTGGTTGTGCATGTGATCGTGGGGGATCCGGTCAGTGTTCGTGACCGCACGATTATCCACATTATATCGAGACTGGCTCCGACGGGTCGAGACCCGGTGTACGTAGCTGTGTTCCAAGGTGCCGCGGCGTGTCGGACAGGAGCGCGCTACACCAAGAGACGAATTCCCCACAGCGTGTTGGACCGGCGCACATGCGTGAAGGCCATTCTCGTGGTAAAAGCACGGGCGATGGGTCCACGCCTCGGCGGAAGTGCTCACCCCTTCGGTGAGCAGCAAGTGAGATCGCCCGACGTCCGGGACGGTGAGGCCGCGGGACCTGACACGGTCTCACTTCTCACGCCATTACCGGCCGTGCGCGCGGTGCAAATCGGTGGGCTGCTGGCGGACGAGACCGAGGCGTTGCAGGGCGACGGCAAGCCGCAGCGGAACCAACTGGAGCGCCCGCCGGCGGAACTGCCGAGCCGATCAGCAGGCAGAAGGGGCGGTAGCCGGAGGACCGGGCCGGGAACAGTCCGGGGCTACACGGACCCGCCCCAGTGAGCGGGACACCGCGCCCCAGAAGCTCAGCCTGTTCACCGATGGTCACGCGCTCCGCCGCCCGGATAGTGGCAACCTTCAACTTCAACAGGGGTTCTCGTCCCCCGCGTCGGCCTCGAACTGTTCCATGAGCTACTCGCAGACCGCGCGGCAGAGCGTCTCGACCAGCGGGTCGTCGAGCTTGTAGAAGACCTGGAGCCCCTCCTCCCGCCGGGCCACCGGCCCGGCGTCACGGAGTACCCCGCAGGTGCTTGGACACCTTCGAGTGGTCGTACCCGGTCACCGTCGTCTTGGGCCGGCAGTACAAGATTTCCATGCCCATCACCCGCATCAGCCGCTGCACCCGTTTGCGGTTCACCGGAAGTTCCGGCGTGCTCAACACGACGGCCAACTTGCGCGAGCCGAAGAACGGGCTCTCGGTGTGCAGCCGGTCGAGCCGGGCCATCAGTCGCGTGTCCTCGGGGTCCGCTTGGGCCGGCTCGTAGTAGACGCTCGACTGATTTAGCTCCAGTAACTCGCACTGCTGACGCACGCTCAGTTGCGGGTGGTCCGGCTCGATCTGCTCGCGCTTCCATTCAGCCGCGGCCGGGAGGTTCTTTGTTCACGGAGGCGAGCTCCACCTAGAGCCGCCCGATCTGCTCGTACAGTTCGGTCGCCTTGGTGTCGTCGTGCGGAGGCGTGTTCTTGCCCTGAGGGTCGAACACGGTCGCAGCCCCTTCGAGGAGCGGCTTCTTCCAGTGCGCCACGAGGTTGACGTGGAGCTCGTAATGCGCCGCGACCTGACTGATGGTGCGGTCGCCCTTGATGGCCACTAGGGCGACCTGCGCCTTGAACGCAGGCGTGTGCGTGCGGTTCCTCTTACCCATCGTTGAAACCCTCGAATGGGACCACCTGATAGCAACCGATCCAGTGGTCCAGTTTTCGGGGTCCACCATAGATCCTGCGGGGCGAGATGTACTGTTCGACACCGAGATCGGGTTGGCGGTATGCGGCGACTGGCTTTCCGGCGGGCGGGTCGAAGGGGCATTCCTTTCTGGTGCTGCGGCCGCGAGGTGTGTCCTGACGAAGGGCGGCATCCGGATTCCACGCGGGTCTACTGATAGTACGCTCAACCGCTTGTTTGGAATTTGTCCGTCCCACGGTTAATGCTTGTGAATTTCTCCGGTTAAAAAAGTCGCAGTGATAACGTCGTCCAACGGACTCCCCGAACCCCACTGGACTACCAATGGAAATCAAAATCAGCGACTACCTGCTTCTGACTGCAGCGTTTCTTTCATTCCTGCTGTCGGTGAGCCTGTGGTTCCTTGTCGATCATGATTCAGGTCTCTTCGTGGGACTATGGGTTCCATCCATCCTCGCATTCGGCGGGTACGTCAAGACACTGGTCAGGAGAAACTAATTATGACCCTCCCAGTTCTAATTTTTCTCGCAGGTGTGGGCATCACTCTGCTCATTGCAGCCTCACTTGCATTCACAATCTACGAGGTCCGTCGAACCAACCCCCACGCCTTCTCACGTAAGTCGCAAGACAATCCGCCATCGGATCGGTGAGTAGAACGGTACGCAATCCCCTTGTCATTTAGCAGCCACTATACCAACTACCTCCTTGGCACCCCGACAGGTTCCTATGAATCCCCAGCACACGAACACTTGGCCCGACTTGGCAATCGGGCTGTACGACCGCCTGACCGGGCGGAACGCGGAGATCGCGTACGAATTCGTGGACATGCACGTCAAGATTCCGAGTGGCACCGGGCCGCAGGCCGAGCACGCCGAGTGGGTGTTCGGCGGCACCCTGAAGATCCGCACCCGCGACCTAGGCCAAAGCCCAAACTGACTCTGGCCGGCCGTCTCGACGGTGTCCTGAACGGCCGGCCTTTGAGCCTCGTCGCGGACGGCCGCGACCTCACACTCGTGGCGGGTGTCGGAACGCTCGTCGTGCTGCGGCGGTGGTGGCGGCCTGTCGCTGGGCCTCTGCGACCCGTCTTGGCCGCGGCAGGACTCCGGCTCGTGGCGCGGGTGGGGTGGTTCGGGCGGGCGCAACTCCTCCCGAACCCGAGCTTGCCGTGTCGTCTGTTCCTCCCTCGTATCTGATCGAAGGTCGTCCCGTGCCCGACCCCCACCCCAACCCCGGCACCCTGTTCGTCACTGGAGCGACCGGCTACGTCGGTGGCCGCCTGACCCCCGCGCTCCTCGCCGCCGGGCATCGTGTCCGGTGTCTGGCGCGCGAGCCCCGCAAGCTCGACGAGCGGGCATGGCGGGCCGACTCGAACGTGCAACTCGTGACCGGCGACATGTCTGACGTAGACCAACTCGCCAGCCAACTCGAGGGGTGCTCGGCAGCTTACTACCTCGTCCACTCCATGGAGGTGACAGGTGCGGAGTATGCCGCCCGTGACCGTCTGCTGGCGTCCAACTTCGCGAAGGCCTCGGCGCGGGCGGGCGTGGCTCGCATCATCTACCTCGGCGGCCTCGGCGAGATGGGGGCCGACCTGAGCCGACACCTTCAGTCGCGGCGCGACGTCGAGACCGAACTGGCTTCGTCCGGCGTGCCGGTGACTACCTTCCGGGCGGCCATGATTATCGGGGCCGGCTCGGCGTCGTTCGAGATCCTTCGTTACCTCGTCGAGCGGCTGCCGGTGATGGTCACCCCGTCGTGGGTGAAGACCGAGTGCCAGCCGGTTGCCATCGACGACGTTCTGCACTGGCTGGTCCGGTGTCTCGGGGTGCCCGAGACCTCCGGCAAGACGCTCGAGATCGGCGGCCCGGACGCGCTGCCGTACCGCGACCTGATGCGGGTCATGGCCGAGGAGTTGCACCTGCCTAAGCGGCTCATCATCCCCCTACCCGTCCTCACGCCGCGACTGAGTTCGTTGTGGATCGGTCTGGTCACTCCGGTTTCGTACCGCATCGCCCGGCCGCTCGCCGAGGGGCTTCGCAACCGCGTGGTGGTGACGAACGGCGACACCCAGCGGCTGATGCCCCACTCGGCGCTGGGAGTGCGGGAGGCGATTCGGCAGGCGATTCGGAGCGTGGAGGCGAACGACGTCGAGACGCGATGGTCGGCCGCGGGCACGGTGCCGGGTGATCCCGAGTGGGCGGGCGGCACCGTGTTCACGGACCGTCGGTCCGTGAACATCCAGGCGGACCCGCACCACGTGTTCGCGGCCGTCTGCCGTATCGGTGGGGGCAACGGGTGGTACGCCGGCGACATCCTGTGGCGGATCCGCGGGTGGATGGACACGCTGGTCGGCGGACCGGGCTTACGCCGTGGGCGGCGGAACTCCGAGAAGGTCGAGTTCGGTGAGGCGCTCGACTTCTGGCGGGTCGTCGGCGTCGAGCGGGACCGCTCTCTGTCGCTGCGGGCGGAGATGAAGCTGCCGGGCGAGGCGAAGCTGAACTTCGAGATGCAACCGGGCGAGGGCGGGTCCGGCACCCGACTGACGATGACGGCCCTGTTCCGACCGCGGGGACTGTTCGGGCTTTTGTACTGGTACGCCGTGGTGCCGCTTCACGGCATCGTCTTCGGCGGCATGCTCAACGGGATCCGCAAGACGGCCGAGGCGATGCAGCGGGCGGCGAACCCGCCCCCGAAGACCGAGCCTCCCGCGGCTCCCGCTGTCCCGGGTTACGGCCGCGCTAGGCTCTGGCTGGGAATGTCAGCAGTGGGAACCCTCGTCGTGCTGGCGGTGCTCGCGCTGGTGTTGGGACTCCCGGCTTCGCTCGGACCCGGTGCCGACGCGCCCCCGGAACAGCACCTGTTGGGGTTGGCTGGCTTCGTCCTGATCTATGCACTCGTGCAACTCCCGTTCGACGTGTTCGGCGGCTATCTGCTGCCGCGGCGGTACGGCCGATCCCACCCGCCGCCGGGGCGCTACCTCGCCGGCCTCGCCCGTGGGGTCGCCGTCCACACAATGTTGCTTTTCTTGACGGCCACCGCCCTGATGTTCGCGGGGAAATACGGGGGCGTCGCCGGGACCGTCGCGGCCGGGGGGATCCTCGCACTGCTCGTGCTCCGCTCGCGGGTGCAGATCGCGTCCGCGATTGCACACCTGGATCTGACCCCGAGCGCCCTAGAGGGGACCGCGTCGTGCGACCTCGTCCCGGTAGGGATGGCCGAGAGTGCGGACGAGGGGTTCACCGGGGCAATCGTTGGCGTGTTTCGGCCGCGGCTCCACCTGCTCCCGATGAAGTGGGGACAGCTCTTAGGGGCCGATGGGCTACGGGTCGCGTTGAGGCGGCGTGCACTAACGATCCTGACGGGCAGTTGGTGGCGGGGCCGAGTGCTCGCGCTACTGTTCACGCTCGCCGGCCTCACAACCGCGGCCCTGCTCACCGGTCCGACACAACTCGGGACTGCCGCCGGGACGATCGAACTGAGTCTGTGGTTCACGCTCTGGTCTTTCGTCGGACTATTGACGCTGCCGACACTCAGCCGCCGGGGCGTGGCCGAGGTGGACGAACGGCTGCTGTCCGAAGGGTTCCCGCGTGAGAGGATCGAATCGACGGCCCGCCAACTCGATGACCTGCAAGACGGCGAACGACACCGCCCGTCGGTCGTCGAAACCATTTTCCACCCCGTGCCCAGCTTGGAACGCCGGCTCCGGGGTCCGCACGCCCACGGGCGGCGCGGCTACTGGGACGCGGCCCGCACGTCGGTGTACCTGAGCCTCGCCGGGCTGGGGTTGCTCGGCCGTGCGGTCCACTGCAACTGCGGGCGCCCGGCCTTGTGGGTGTTCCTACCCACCGACTGAATCGACACCACCACCGGCGAGCGTAGAAGTTCAGAGGAGAAGGAGGTCGGCCATGGGTTCACCTGATTCAGACCCCACCCCGGTGTACCTTGTGTTCGGGGCGACCGGTGGGATCGGCTCGAGCCTATCCCGCCGGCTCGCCGGGCGGGGCGCGCGACTGGTCGTCGCCGCACGCGACAGCGACCGGCTCCGGACCCTCGCCGCGGAAATCGGTGCGGAACCTATTCCGGTCGATGCCACCCGGTTCGACGAGGCGAACGTTTGTGTGGATGCGACCGTCGAGCGGTTCGGCCGGCTCGACGGGGTCGCGAACTGCGTCGGGTCGCTGCTGCTCAAGCCGGCCCACAGCACGACCGAGGCGGAATGGATGGCGACGGTCGCGACGAATTTGACGAGTGCCTTCGCCGTATTAGGAGCCGCCGCGAAGGCCATGACCGCGACCGGTGGCTCGATTGTTCTGGTCTCGTCTGCTGCCGCGCGAGTCGGTCTCGTGAACCACGAAGCCATCGCCGCCGCCAAGGCCGGGGTGATCGGCCTGACGCTATCGGCAGCGGCCACGTACGCCACCCGCGGCATCCGGGTCAACTGCGTGGCCCCCGGCCTGATACGCACGCCCATGACCGCCCGCCTGACGGCGAACGAAGCCTCGCTCAAGGCGTCCACGGCCATGCATGCCCTCGGGCGGGTCGGCGACCCCGCGGATGCGGCCGGGGCGATCGACTGGTTGCTCGGCCCGGACTCGGGCTGGGTCACGGGGCAAGTTCTGGGAATCGACGGCGGGCTCGCCACCGTTCGACCCCGCTGACCGACGGGAGAGCCGATGACCGTGAACCGCGACGCCCCGCCCGGGTGGGCCAGATGGTGGCTCCGCGCTGCCGGGGTGTACAACCTCGCGTGGGGCGCGAGTGTGATCGCGTTCCCCCACCTGCTGTTCGACCTCTGCGGCATCGCCCGCCTGAATTACCCCGAGATCTGGCAGTGTGTCGGGATGATCGTCGGCGTGTACGGCGTGGGCTACCTCGTCGCCGCCAATGACCCCTGGCGACACTGGCCGATCGTGCTCGTCGGCCTCCTGGGCAAGGTGTTCGGCCCGATCGGCTTCGCCGTGGCCCTGGCGAAGGGCACCTTCCCGCCGGTCTTCGGACTGACGATCTTGACCAACGACCTGCTCTGGTTGGTCCCGTTCGCCCTCATCCTGTGGGGAGCATTCCTGAACCGCCGACCGGGCACGCCCGCCGCAGCGGCCGTCCGGCGGTTCGTCAAAGAGAGCTGCGTCGCGGTGCCCCCGGCGGAGGTGTTTCGGTTCCACGAGACCCCGGACGCGCTGCGGCAACTTGTCCCGCCTTGGGAGCCAATGCGGGTAGCCGAAGCGACCGGCGGGCTGAAGCCGGGGGCCCGTGTGATTCTCGTCGGCCGGGTGTTGGGGCTGCCACTGCGGTGGGTGGCGGTGCACACCGAGTACGACCCGCCGCACCGGTTCGCCGATGTGCAGGAGGCCGGCCCGTTCGACTACTGGTATCACCGCCACGAATTCTGGGACGACGGGGCGGGCGGCACTCTGCTCCGAGACGAGGTGGAATACCTACCGCCGTTCGGACGGCTCGGCCTTTGGCTGCTCGACGGGATGATTCGGCACAAGCTAACGCGGATGTTCGACTACCGGCACGACACCACCCGCCGGTTGCTGGAGTCGATCCACGCCGCGGCGGTCACCGATCGAACCGGGGCCACGACCGATGCGTGACGAGATGGCTCACGCAGTGGTGTACCTGCACCTCGCGACCACGCTGTTCATGGTCGGGGTCATCTGGTTCGTGCAGGTCGTTCACTACCCGCTCATGGCCGACATCGGGCGGGCGGAGTTTGCGGCGTACGAACAGGCGCACACCCGTCGGACTGCGTGGGTCGTCGGGCCGCCCATGCTCATCGAACTCGCCACCGGACTGTTGCTCTTATGGGTGCGGCCCGCGGGCGTCTCGCTCACCCAGGCTCTCGTGGGTGTGGCCCTCCTCGCGGTCGTCTGGGGTTCGACCCAGTTCGTTCAGGTTCCGTGTCACGAGCGGCTGTCGCGGGCGTTCGACCCAGAGGTACACCGGCAGTTGGTTTCCACCAACTGGGTGCGCACGGCGGCCTGGAGCCTGCGGGGGCTGCTGGTCGTGTGGATGATCATGACGTCTTGACGGAGGCAAACCGATGAGCGAACTCGATCACGAAAGCTACATGCGCCGGGCTATCGCCCTAGCGGCCCGGGTGCCCGACCGGCCGTTCGCCGCGATCGTTGTCGATCGCTCCACGGGGGAGGTCGTGGCGGAGGGGTGGAACCGGTCGGACGAAAACCCAACCTGGCACGGGGAGATCGACGCCCTCAACCGGCTGGTTGCGTCCGCTACCGATATCGACTTTGCCCGGCTCGTTCTCTACACGACAGCCGAACCCTGCCCGATGTGCCAAGGTGCGATCCTGTGGGCTGGTATTGGGGCAGTCGTGTTCGGCTCATCCATCCGTTTCTTGGCGGACACGGGATGGCTCCAGATCGACATTCAGGCCGAGGAGGTCGTTCGGCGCAGCCCGGGGTGGCGGTGTACGGTTCTCGGTGGGGTGTTGGAATCGGAGTGCAACGAGTTGTTCCTGACCGCGTCCCGCGCCGCTCCCGGTCGGTAACTCAGCTTACACCGCTCCGGCATCGCGACGCGGCAGCGAAGTGTCCGACTTGCGTCGGCACTTGTCGGAGCAATACTTCACGTCGGGCCAGTCCAGTGCCCATTTCTTTCGCCACGTGAAGAGTTTGCCACAAGTCACGCATATCTTCCGCGGCAAGTCGGATTTCTTCCTGTCACGCATATCTTCCGCGGCAAGTCGGATTTCTTCCTGGTTCGCGGCATCGGCTCACCCATGGAGTCGGTCCAAAAATGCTTCGGCCACGCGGTGATGTTCCGTCATCTTCGAGCCGAGCTTATCCTTCATCTTAACCATCATGGCCATTCGTGGATTGCCAGCAAAGAAATCAGCGTGGCGGTCGATGAATCTCCAGTAGAGGGCGTCCCAGATCGGACACCATGGGCCTTTCTTGAAATCGCTCATCTTGAGTACGTAACTGCTGCCGCTGATGTACGGCTTCGTCGTCATCCCGCCGCCGTCGGCGAACTGACTCATGCCGTACACGTTCGGCACCATCACCCAGTCGTAGGCGTCGATGAACAGTTCCATGAACCACTGGTAGACGGCGTCGGGTGAGAGGTCGCACAGCAGCACGAAGTTGCCAAGAATCATCAGCCGCTCGATGTGGTGGCAGTAGGCGGTGTCGAGCACCGACCGGATGACGTGGTCCACGGGGGCGATACCGGTGGTGCCGGTGTAGAACGCCGCCGGGATCGGCCGGGTGTACCCCCAGTAGTTCCGCGTGCGCTGCTCCCGCCCGCGGGTACGGTACACCAGCCGCACGAACTCCCGCCAGCCGATCACCTGCCGGACGAACCCCTCCAGCGAGTTGAGCGGCACCCGATCGGCGTACTTCAGGGCCGCGTCCGTCACTTCCGCCGGCGAGAGCAGCCCGACGTTCAGGGCGGGGGTGAGCACGGAGTGGAACAGCACCCGCTCGCGGGTAGAGATGGCGTCTTCGTACACCCCGAAGTCGGCGAAGCGGTGTTCGAGGAAGTCGGCCAGCCACGCCCGTGCTTCCGTCGTTGAAGTCGGATACACGAACGGCGCGTCCGAGCCGGGGGCGTCGGGGAAGTGGGTCCGGACGTACTCGCGGGCCTCTCGGACGAACCCATTCTCCGGCGGCACTGCCGGGACTTGTGGGCGTACTGTGGTTGGCAGTTTCTTGCGGTTGTCGGCGTCGAAGCTCCACTTGCCCCCGACCGGCTTGCCGTCCGGGGTGAGCAGCACCTTGAGCCGCTTCCGCTGGCGGATGTAGAAGTCGGTGAAAAACAGCTTCCCTTTGCCGGCGGTGAAGGCGTCGATCTCCGACGGCGGGGTGAGGAAGTGCGGGTCGTCGTGTACAGTCAACTTCATGCGTGCGGCGGCACACGCGGCCGTCAGTCGGCGAAGCAGCCAGTCGTCGGTCGGGTCGACCACCCGCACGGCGTTGCACTTCGCCTTTTTCACGAGAGCGACCACGTCGCCGGTCTGTTCGAGCTGTTGGGCGTCGATGTAATTGGCTTTCGGCAGCACCTCGGCGGCGTACCGCTTCATGCTCGCCCGGTGCAGCATCAGCTTCTGCTTGTGGAAGGCGTACTGGCGGAAGAACAGCGGGTCTTCGACGAGGAACACCACGTCCGCCCCCGCGACCGCCGGGTGCGTGTCGAACAGTTGGTGCGGGTAAATGAGGGCTGCGGTCGGCATCTCGGCGGCCACTCCGGGCAGGGTAAGAGCATTCGTGTCCGCCGGCCATGCCGGATTCAACACCACCCGCCGATCCGCGTCGGCCACGATCTCACCGCGGGCCGGGGGGAAGGTGATCGAGCAGATATCGAGTCATCAGCATCCGCAGGTGGACGGCGGTGCCTTTCCCCTCGCGCAACCCGTGGTCGCGGTTCGGGTAGGCCATGTAATCGAACCTTTTTCCCAGTTCGATCAGGCGGTCCACCAGACTCTCGGTGATCTGTAGGTGCGTGTTCGTTTCGCCGGTGCCGTGGACGATCAGCAGATCGCCTTTCAAGCCCTCCGCGTAATTGATGGCCGCGGCCTTGCGGTAGCCTTCCGGGTTTACGTCGGGCGTCCGCATGAAGATCTCTTGGAACCACGCGTTGTACAACTCCGGGCGCGGCTTGGGGGCGACCGCGATGCCGACCTGATACACGTCCGGCTTGCGGAACATCGCGTTCAGCGTGTTCGACCCGCCGCCGCTCCATCCCCAGATGCCGACACGCGACGTGTCGACGTAGGAGCGCATTCGACCCAGTTCTTTCACGCCTGCCGCTTGTTCTTCGGTCGAGAGCGGCCCCAAGCTGCCGTACACCGCGCGACGCCAAGCGGCCCCTTTCGGTGCCGGCGTCCCGCGTCCATCCATCGACACGACGAGGTAGCCGAGATCAGCGATCATCCGGTGGAACATGCTGTGGTTCTGACCACCCGCCCAGTCGTCGAGTACCGTCTGGCCGTGCGGCTCGCCGTAGATGAAGACGAAGAGTGGGTACTTCTTTTTCTCGTCGAAGTCCTTCGGCTTGATCATCCAAGCGTCCATCACCACCCCGCCGCCGATGTCGAGCTGGAGGAACTCGGTCGGTTTCGGAATCAGTGGGGTGGCCCTCTTGCGAACCTCTTCGTTCGCTTCCAACACGCGCATCGATTTGTGATCGGACAGCCGCACAAGGTCGATGACCGGCGGCTTGTCGAACGTGGAGTACGTGTGGAACGCCCACTTCCGATCCGGCGAAAACACGTAGGTGTGTGTGCCGGGCTGATCTGCTGGCGTCACCCGTTCCGGCTCACTCGTGCCGTCCAGTTTGATGCGGTACATGTACCGCTGGGTGGCGTTCTTCGGGGACGCGCTGAAGTAGAACCACCCGCCTGCCTCGTCGACCGGCCCGCGGGCGATGATGTCGGACTTGTCCTTGGTCAGGAGCGTTCGCCTCTTGCCGTCGCGGGAGATCAGATACGCCTGCCGCCACCCGCCGCGCTCGCTAAGCAGCACGAACTCCTTGCCGCTGCGAATCCACTCCAACCCGGCGTTGGCGGCGTAACTCGCGTCAACCCAGGCGGGGTCGGTCTCCTCGTAGGCAGTCGCGACTTCACCAGTCTCGATGTTCGCGAGAAGGAACTTGCGGTGATCACGCGAGCGGCTCTGCATCTCGATCAACAGTTCCTTCGAGTTCCCGGCCCAACTGACGTTTTGGATGTAGAAGGTGCCGGGGTCGGCAGGAAGTTTGACCCACCGTGTGTCCCCACCTTTGCGATCGACGACACCGACGCGGAGGCTTGGAATGGGCGTTCCGACGCGGGCGAACCGATCGTACCTCACTTCGGGGTACGACGGGTCGGTCGGCTGGATCACCGCCCGCCGACGCACCTTGGATGAGTCGGATTGAACGTAGGCGATCCGGCGACCGTCGGGGCTCCAATTCGTGTCGTAGTTATCCAGTTCGCCCCGGTCGTCGTCGTTTGTCAACGGCGTGACTTTCCCGGTCGCGATTTCGACGACCGCGAGGTTCCGCCCTCGTCGGAACACAATGTCATCGGCTTGAGGAGAGAATCCGCCCGCAGTGGCGGGTTGGGGTGCCTCCTTGGGGAGCTTTTGGAGTTCGCCGGACTTGACGTCAAAGAGCCACTGCCCGGTCCGAGTGTCGAGACAGAACTTGTGATCGACCGGGGTCTGAGTGACTCGCTGCACGAACAGGCGGGCCTTCTTGCCCGGCTCCACGAGTTTGTCGGCACCGATGACGACGGTCCGCTTCCCGTCCGCAGCGTCGTACTTCACCACTTCCGGTTCCGCGCCCGGCGTGGCCGACTCGAGCATCAGGTAGCCGGAACTGTCGGCGAGCCACTTGCCCGGAAAGATGGCGGGGGCGAACTCCCGCTTCTCGTAGATGGCCTTCAACCGCTCCTCGGCACCGGCGAGGGCTTTGTCCCGCGCCTTCGCGTCGTCGGCCGTGCAGAGTTGGTGCCCAACGAGCGTCAGCACGAACACGGAGAGCTTGCAATACGGTCGCATCGTACTTCCTCGAAGTTCCAATATGTCTGCCCCGTTCATTTGGTCGCGGCTTTCGCCAGGTCGGCCAACCGCTTCCGCACGTCGGCGAACTTCGGGTCGTCGGCAAGGTTCTTCCGCTCGTTCGGGTCGGTCGTTTCGTCGAACAGCATCGCCCCGTTCTTTCCGCCGTTCCATTCGGCGTAGCGGTACTTGTCCGTCCGCACGGCCACACCCAAGTTCTTGGCGTTCCCCGCCACGGTGAACGCCGGGTGCTCCCACTTCGTCTTGGCGTCGTTGAGCAGCGGTTTCAAGCTGTGCCCCTGCAGGCCGGCCGGCGGCTTCAGCCCGCACAGTTCACACAGCGTCGGGTACAGGTCGATCGACTGCACCGGCGGCAGCGCGGCTTGCCCGTTCGCTTTTGCCCCCGGCGCCACCACGATCAGCGGTACGCGGGTGCCGACCTCGAACAGCGAGCCGTGCTTGGCCCACTTGCCCATCTCGCCGAGGTGGTAGCCGTGGTCGCCCCAAAACACGATGACAGTGTTCTCGCGGAGGCCGAGTTTGTCCAACTCGGCGACTACCCGGCCGACGTTCCAGTCCACCCACGACACGCTCGCCCAGTACGCGCGGGTCATCTCCTTCGCCTCGTCTTCGGAGGCGTCTCGGTTGATGAACAGGTCGTAGTTCGGCACCAGCGACGGCTTCGGGAACCCGTCGGGCACGGTCGGCTTGGCGGCGAAGTTGTCCGGCAGCTTCACCGTCTTCACGTCGTACAGGTCGAAGTACTTCTCCGGGGCGGTGGGCGGGCTGTGCGGTTTTACGAACCCGCACGCTAGGAAGAACGGCTTGTCCTTGTTCTGTTGCAGGAACTTGATCGCCCGGTCGGCGGTCTTGTAGTCGCCGTGCGACTCGCCGTCGCCCTTCAACTTCACGATCTGGTCGGAAGCCTTCTGCCGCTGGGCCGGGTCGGGCTTCGGGGCGTTCGGGTCGGGCTTCTTCTGCGGCTCACCCCCCTCGCTCCACGACTGGGGGTCGTCGATGCCGCCGTGGAAGATCTTGCCGGTGCGGAGCGACACGTACCCGTTCGCCTTGAAGTGTTCGGGCAGTGTCACCCAGTCCGGGTGCAGCTTGCGGACGTCGGCGGTGTTGTCGAGCACGCCTGTGGTAGTGGGCAGGCGACCGGTGAGCATCGACGCCCGGCTGGGGTTGCACAGCGGGTACTGGCAGTACGCCCGGTCGAACCGCACCCCCGCCTTCGCCAGCGCGTCGATGTTCGGCGACTTCACCTGCGGGTGGCCGTAGCAACCCAACTCCGGACGCATGTCGTCGGTCAGGATGAACAGTACGTTCGTCTTCTTTGGCGGGTCCGCGGCATTGGCCGCCCCGCCGAGCGTCAACAGGCCGAGTGCGATCAGCGCGCGCATCGAATACCCTCCGAAGTATCAGCCGTCTCGATCAGGCCCAGCAGTTCCGCTCCGGCCGGGAGCGGAGCGAGTTCGCCTCCGCGTCGCCGACGAACTCGTTCTTCTTCGGGTCGAACTCGAGTTTACGGCCGAGTATCCACGCGAACGACGCGGCAAAACTCGTGAGGTGTGATTGCAACATCACGCCCGGGTTGGTGATCGTGGGTTTGCGCGACCGCACGCAGTCGAAGAAGTTGCGGGCGTGCAACCGGGTGTCGTGGAAGCGTTCGAGCTTACCATTCTCGAAGGTGGCATCAGCCTCGCCAACTTTCACTTCGATCCCCTCGTCGCCGACCTGAACCGTACCTTCACTGCCAACGAACTTCACCGGACAGACACCGACTTTGTTGTTGAACGTCGGGCTGCGATCACCGAACGGCGTCTTGAGGAATTCGAGGACGAGCTTGACACCATTCGCATACCGACAGGTGATGTTTGTCTTCCCCGGCACGAACTCGACCGGCGTGGACGTGTCCGCGTCGTTCGCCCACTGGCACTGATCGACCGTATGCGCACCCCAGTCGATCAGTCTCGCACCCGACTCGAAATCGTACTGGTTCCGCCATTTTCCTGCGACGTAGGCCGAGTTATTACCCAGAGCGGATAACAAGTAACATCAACGGACTTCAGGCGGCGTATCTCACATGCTCGGCTCGGAAATAGCCTTGAACCGTTGTCTTGCGTCTCTGTGTGGTCGCCAAATACGACCGCACGTTGCTGGCCAGTTGGTCCCGGTCCCGCGCCCGCCCGCGGCGCTGGGCGTTCCCCTTCAC
>Ga0194132_10002893_pt1 | contig 31374 bp, 33 predicted proteins | sample TA2KigOf80mmetaG_FD_148612 | JGI IMG/M metagenome (GOLD analysis project Ga0194132, IMG submission 148612) | Freshwater microbial communities from Lake Tanganyika, Tanzania - TA2015054 Kigoma Offshore 80m | ecosystem: Environmental > Aquatic > Freshwater > Lake | place: Tanzania: Lake...
ACATCTCGCCAATCAAACTGACCCTCAAACTGCCCGGAGTTCAACATGACCGCAACCGCCACCGCTCTGCTCGGCTTTGCCGGCTGGAGCCTGTTGCTGGTGTTCAGCATCGCGCTGTACCGCTCGTGGATTGGCCTCTCGCAAAAGAAAGCACTGAACTCGTTCAGCGCTACGGGAGACGATTTGCCGCCATTCGGCATGCGCCTTACCCGCGTGCACGCCAACACCTATGAGTTCCTGCCCGTCGCGGGTGTGGTCATGCTCTACGCGATCGCCACCGACAACACCTCGATCACCGACCCGCTTGCTCACGTGTTCCTCGTCGCCCGTCTCGCGCAGTCTGTCATACACCTGTCCTCCACCAGTGTGCCCGCAGTGTTGCTGCGGTTCGTGTCCTTCGCGGCGCAGGTGCTGATCGTGGCGTCGTGGATATTCCAGATGATCTGACACCCGGGCGGAGGGGCGAGGCTGACGACCGTCGAGGTGTCGGACTTCCCTACGTTGCCATGGACTTGGCCTACGAAACACCCGACGTGCCAGCTGACTCCCTACGCTCCGCCAGCTCTCTACGCAGCTCTGCGTGCCGCTTCGAGGTAATCGGATAACCCCAAACTAGAAGCAGCGCGATCACATACAACACCATAGGGCCGGCGGAATAGAATACCCGTAGGCCAAAGATCTCATCCGGGCTGTTGGAGCCTTTCGCTTCAAAGCCAATCCAGGCGAGCGTAGTGAAAGCCAGGCCCTGGCCCACCGCGGCAATGAACTTCACGGCAAGGGACCAGACCGCAAAGAAGAGCCCTGCGCGATCTTCGCCGCTCTCCACCGCATCGAGATCCACCACATCCGCCTTCATGGAGGCGGGCAGTGCCGACAGTGCACCGGACGCAATACCGGAAAGACCGAGGATCATCGTCATCAGCAAGAGGTCACCCTGCCCGACCAGCATGTAAGAAACAGTGACGATGGCCATCATCGTCATGCCGGTCATCCATGCGCGGTGTTTGTCGACCCGTCGGGCAAGTGCCGCCCACACGAGGATGCCGCATGCCACCGTGGGGTAGTAGATCAGCAGGATCTTGGGGCCTGAAGTGGTGTCGCCCACAACGTGCTGTATGAAGAACGGAAACATCGCGCCCTGCAGAACCGGGCCGAGGCCGACGATGGTGAACGCCGCCAACAGGCGCAAGAAGGGGGCATTGCCGGCCATGACCCGAATGCCACGCATCAGCGGCACCTGCTGCACATGGGCATCCATTTCCCGGTCGGGTACGTTGAGCGCCGCAAATGCCACCAATGCAGGCACTGCGAACAGGGTTACCACGGCAATGACGGCTAGCACTTCTCCGGGTTGGCCGCCGACCCCGAAAATCTCCTGGCGAATGGCCGGTATGAGCAGAAAGCTGAAAGAGCCCAGCGTTCCGACGATCGTGCGCCACGTGGTGATGCGCGTACGCTCGTGATAGTCCGGTGATAGTTCAGCGCCCCACGCGTAATAGGGAATATTGATCATCGAAAAGCCGAGCCAGAAGAGAATCAGCCAGCCTGCAAAGTAGGTCGCGGTGACCACATCCGGTGGAACAAAGAGATTCCAGCAGGCGAGTACAAACACCGGCGCACCGGCGATCACCCAGATCTTCCGCCTCCCGTAGCGAATGCGGGTGCGATCCGACATCAGGCCAACTGCCGGATCGATCAGGACATCGATCAAGCGCGCCACCATCATGATCAGGCCGATCTCGGCGAGATCCACACCCAACGAGGCGTAGTGGAAGCCAAGGAAAAGCGAGGTGGCATTCATCGCACCACCCACAGGGAACTCGATCAGCGCATAGGCAAGCAGGCGGCGCGTGGGTAACCGCGTGTGGGTCTGCGTACTGATAGTTCCGGCATAGGCCGTCGCCTCGGACATGGTTCTCCCCTTCCCGCCGATTCGAAGTGCGAAACCTTACCGGAGATACTGCAGCCTGTCCTTGCTGCCGAACGGACAAGTCTCAACGGTCCGTTTCACCGCTGTCTGTCGATAACCAGAATTTCCCGGGGAGCAAAAAGCAGGTGATGAGCGCCGGCCCATCGCAGCTCTGCTTCGGAACCATGCCCCCACACCACTCCTGCAGAGGTGAGCCCGCTGTGATGCGCAGCCTCGCTATCCACCGCCCGATCACCAATCATGATGGCGTGTTTCGGCACCACCCCGTCGTTGACGAGGTTGCCGAGATGTTCTGCCTTGGAAGCACCATCCTCGCCGCCACTCACGAAGCGGGAGTTACTTCGGAGCGCAAACATTGTGAGGATGCGCTCAGCAAAATCGACACGCTTCGATGTGCAGACGCCCATCGAGACGTCACGAGCATGCAGCGTCGCTAGAACATCAGCGATCCTGTCATACAGAACATTTTCCGCATACCCGACATCTGAGTAGCCTTCACGGTATTTCGCGACAAGCTCGCGCACGTGGGCAGCATCGGTGGACCCTGACAGTCGGGCAAACGTGTGATCAATCGGCGGGCCGATGCACTCGGAGATGCACTCCGGCGGCAGCTCTGGATAGCCGAAATAACTGAGTGAGTGGTTGATCGAACGCAACACACCCACCGCCGGGTCGCTGAGAGTGCCATCGAGGTCGAAGATGAGTAATGAAGGCATCTTCACCATACGGCTGAGTCGTGCCGCATTGAGCCGCAGCCAGCCTCCGGGAACAAGATGAACCTTCGACCGAACAGGCGTTAACTCCCGCTTTCATACCACCCGTACCCGCTTTCGTCGCAAGGTCCGTGAAACCCGGGTGAAGCTCGGGCAAACTGCCAGCAGCAATTCACCGGCCGTTCTTCCCATGCCTCGACCCTTGATCTTCATTTGCCTCACAGCGCTTCTGCCTGTGCTCGCTACAGCCCTCGCGCTCTGGCTGGGTGGGCCGAAGCAACCGGCGCCAATGACCAGCATCAGCTCACCCTTCAAGGACGTGGACTTCACGACCCTGCCTCCACTTCAGTCCATCTCTGCCCGGGATAAGAGTCCGCTCACCTATCGCGAGTACCTGCCGGTGGAGACGCTCAAGGCGGCCATGGTTGTTGTGCATGGTTCATCGGCCAGCAGCTCCAGCCTGCATCCGCTGGCACTCACGCTGGCAGCCGAAGGCTGGCAGGTGATCGCGGTTGACATTCGGGGTCACGGCGGCAGCGGAATCCGCGGGCGGGCTGACTACGTGGGCCAACTTGAACACGATCTGGAAGATCTGATGGCCTCACGACAGCGAACAACACCCACCGCAACACCCACCGCACCACCTACCGTACTGGCGGGTTTTTCTTCAGGTGGTGGATTTGCACTCAGGATCGCTGGAGGTTCGCGTCAAGATCTCTTCGATGGTTATCTGCTGCTCGCGCCTTTCCTCAGCCAGGATGCACCGACGTTTCGGCCGGACGCCGGTGGCTGGGTCAGTGTCGGTATCGGAAGGAATATCGCGCTCGCCATTCTCAATGGCTTCGGTATCCATCGTTTCAATGATCTTCCGGTGAATCTGTTCGCCATTGACCCGGATTCAGCCGAGCCGCTGACCGGTTCGTACAACTTTCCATTGGCAGACAACTTTCGCCCAGAGCGTGACTGGCAAGGCACGATACAACGAGCGGTGAGGCCCCTGCGTATACTCGTTGGAGTGGACGACGAGGCTTTTCGCGCGGATGAGTTTGCTGGTGCGTTCGAATCCGCCGGGAGGACGGCCGTGGTCACACTGGTACCCGGGATCGGCCACACGGCCTTGACCGTGAATCCGGAGGCGTTGGCCGTTATCGCGAGCAGTGCGGATGGACTGCTCGAGGACATCCGGGCTACAACGTTGCAGCCCTGAGTAAAACTAAAGGCAATTCCGCTGCGTTTACAGCATTACGTCGGTCCACAGACCAACTTCCGTACGTCCGCGGGGTGACAGCCGGTAGTGGCCGATGCGCACCCGTTCAAACCATCCGTAGTGATTGTCACGCAGGATTGTTCCGGCCCGGTCCACCCCCGCAGTTTCCCGAATCGCGCTGACCTTGAGATCAGCCACCGTCTCCAGAAGGCGGGCACAACGCAAGGCATCCTGCCGATAGGCAGTCAGCCGCTGCCCGGCCGCTGATCCGCCCTGCTCGGGATCTCCTACTCTTTCTGTGAATTCCTTGAGCAAACGCTCGCTGCGTCGAACACTCATGCGCGGTTTGTAAGGAACCGGGTCCACCACGGCTTCAACACGATTGCGAGCAGATACAGTCAATACGCCAAGGCCGAGGCGGCGGACCATGGCGACTACTTGTTTGCGCCGCGAACGCCAGGAGGCACTGTGGCCTTTGCCGGCCCGGAAGGCGATATAGACAGTGGGAGCCATAACCAGCCGGTCCACGGCCTGCAGGATGAGCGCGAGGGTTAGTTGTTCTTTCATCTCAACGATAACCGGTGGTTCATCACCACGCATGGCCATCACATCACAGGGCCCGATTTCTCCTTTGACCGTATAACCCTGCGCTTCAAGGAACGCCTTGACCGGGGGATAGAGTGCCGCTTCAGCCACTGTCCGCTCACTCTTTGAGAACGTTGCTTACGCTTTGATTGCAGCTATCGCGGCAGTAGACGATAGACCCAGACATCCGGCGGCGCATCCGCTCCACCCAGAACCCGCAGCGCATGCCGTCGCCCTGCATCGTCTTCTACCTTCTGCATACGCAGGTCATACAGCGAACCATTGATCTTCACCCGCACATCCGGGTTAGCGGCAACGGTCTTCGGCCAGTTCTTGGTTGGGGAGTTTGCACACGGGATGTAGAGGAACTCGCCATCGCGCCAGAGAATGGTCGTTACTGAGTGCGGGATACCATACCAGGGCCAGGTTTCCAGATGCACCTCGATGCGACCATCTACAGCGGCCATGGTGGCATCGCCATACACACCTGCGGGTGCAGCGAGGCCAAGCCCAGGTCGTCGATCAATCGGTTCGATTGCAACGGTACGCGCCAGGAGCCAGAAACCGGCCAGCAGGATTACTACGGTGATAACAAGACGGCCCACGATCAGTCCACCGCCGCGACCTGGCCACCATCAGCGGCCAGGTGTGTCGAGTTGATCCAAAGGCCCGCAGGGCTCGCTGTAAACACAATCACGCGTGCAATCTCCTCTCCGCTGCCAAGCCGGCCAAGCGGAATGGCCCGCTCCACCGCGGCATAGAACTTCGGGTTGTTCTGCTTCTGTTTGTCCCACGAGCCATCAGGAAACCACACCGCCCCGGGGGAAATCACATTCGCCCTGATGCCATCCTTGCCGTGCGCCTGGGCGAGTTCATTGGCATAGGTCCGCATCGCTGCCTTGGCCGCGCCATAGGCAGAGGGTGGCCGGCCGAAGTAGTACTTGCTGGCCATCGAGCCGACAAAAATGATGCTGGCGGAGCCACTCGCCTTGAGTGCGGGCAATGCCTCATCCACTGCACGCACACCGGCCATTACATCCACCTGAAAACTGCGCGCCCACGCGGCTTCGCTGTTGTCGCTGCCGAAACCGCTGGCGTTGTGGATGAGAATGTCGAGCCCACCCAGCGCGGCGATGGCTCCCCGCACAAAGGCACGGGTGGATTCCGCGTCGCCGAGATCAGCAGGTTCCGCATGAACCTTCACACCGGGTCGCACCGCCTGGATTTTGATGGCTGCATCGCGAACGCCGTCAGCGCCCCGTGCACAGAGCGCCACATCCGCGCCTTCCTGGACGAGCAACGATGAAGTATAGAAACCGATGCCCCGGCTGCCGCCGAGCACGATCGCCTTCTTGCCTTTGAGTCCCAGGTCCATGTGTTTCCCCGGCTTCGATGCGCCAAGAGTGCCAGATGAGGCCAATGATGCAACCCCGCCGCAGGCAATCTGCAGGCAGCGATCGGGAGCAACAATTTAGGCCGTGGCGAGAGCAGACGTGTTCTCTCAACTACGGCAGACTGCCGGCCTCACTATCCGCGGAGAGAATCAAAGTGAATGTGCCCATGCGTTTTGGCATGTGTCGCCCCGAACGGTTCTGGTCGCAGCCGTTCGATGAGCGCCGGGAGCTGGTCAGGCAGATCGCGGACCACGGCTTCGACCATATATACATGGCTGATCACGTGTCTTTCCGCGACGGCCACGGAAGTGATGGATTCGTAGAGATCGCCGGACTTTCGCAGATGCATCCGACGATGGGCATCATGATCAGCATCTACCTCCTGCCACTGCGACACCCGTTGCCCGTAGCACGTCAACTCGCAACCATCGAGCAGATTGCGCCGGATCGCATGCTGTTCGGTGTGGGAGTGGGAGGTGATGATCCCCACGAAGTGGAAGTGTGCGGGGTCGATCCAAAAACCCGCGGGCGGCGCACTAACGAATCCCTGCACATCATCCGCGCATTGATGCGCGGCGAAACTCTCGATTTTGACGGCAATTTCTTCAAGCTCGCCAAAGCACGCATCAAACCGGCATTCACTCGCAACATTCCCATCTTGATCGGCGGACGGTCAGACGCTGCGCTGAATCGCACGGCACTCTACGGCGACGGCTGGATCGGCGTGTGGTGTTCACCGGAGCGTTATGCGGCCGCGGTGAATGCGATTGACGAAGCTGCACACTCAGCAGGGAGAACAAACGTCGGGTGGATGCACGGGTATCAACCCTGGGCGGGGATTGCGGATACCCGCGAAGAAGCACGTCGTCTGGTGGCCAAAGCAATGGAGAATTTCTACCGCGTGCCGTTCGAGAAGTTTGAACGTTATACGCCGTACGGCACACCCGATGACGTGGCCGCTGCGCTACAGCCGTACGTTGACTCGGGCTGTCGGGTGATGAACCTCAAGATCGTGGCAGCGTCCGATAACCAGGAAATCGCCGGAGCGGCCGCGGTTCGCTCTGCTCTGCTCAAAAAGCGGCGGCAAGCGACCGCGTAAGGTCCGCCGCGGAAGCCAGCTGTTGTTGAGGAGTTCGCGTGCCGCACCACAGCGGCGAAAAGTCGTCGAGACCTTTTTTCTCTGCCGCCGCCCGCAACTCTGTCATGGCACCCGCGGCCAGCGGAAACGGCGGCGCTTCGTCGCTGAAGGCACCGACTTCGCGCATCACCCGATTGACGATGCCTCGCGCGGGCCGCCCCGTAAACAGGTTGGTTACCGCCGTACCGTCCTCGGCCTGTTCATCGATGGCGGCGCGGTGCAGCAGACTTGTCGTCGCCTCCTCACAACGCAGGTACGCCGTACCTACCTGAACCCCCGATGCACAGCCGTAATGGCGGCTTTCACATCAGCAGCGTCAACGATGCCTCTGGCCGCGATCACCAGAACTCAACCCTTGGCGCTATTGTCTGGACGAGGGAAAGGGTATCCATCTGGCCACCCAGATGATCGGTCATAAAGTGCCCACGATGACCACCCGCTTCAGTACCTTGCGCAATGACCGCGTCCACACCGACGGTCGCGAGAAACTGGGCTTCGCGCACTGTGGTCGCCGTGGCGAGGATCCTGAAACCCTCTTTCTGAATGACCGCCAAAAGCTCAGGCGAAGGCAATCCTAAGTGAAAACTCAACACTTCAGGCCGCAGATCAAGAATTGCCTCAAGGCGTTTCTGATTGAAAGGTTGGCGAGCCGGGGTCGGCGCGTGATCGGCAGCGGCAATACTGAGCTCAACAAAATACCGGTGTAAGCGATCCTGCCACGCAGCATCCTTCACCTCATTGAAGTCAGACATGGCGTGACAGAAAAAGTTCACGTTGAGGGGTTGCGAGCAAAGGCTGCGGAACTAGGTGATCTGTTTCTCGGGGCCCTGTGCATCCAGCATCGCCGCCGGTATTGCACCAAGCCCGCCGGCGCTGCTGACCGCTGCGGCAAGACGGTGATCCTGCGAACCCGCCATAGGTGACTGTAGCACTGGCACCATGACATCAAGCCACTGCAACAGGCGGTCGTTACCGAGTCGACTCATGATCTGCTCTCCGCAAGAAAGCGCCAATGGAGATTGCCCAACATCCACTGCAGGTAGTGCCACAAACCTTCGCGTGCGGCGATCGGGAACCGTGAAGCATCAACGCCCTGACGAACGTCTTGAACATCACAGGGAGGAGCGAACAAAACCCGGACTCTCGCCTTTCGGACTGGTGGCGATAAGGAAATTCGCAAAAGCCCGCGAACTTCTCCTCGCAGCGTACCTCCGACCCTGATATATCGAGGGGCACTCGCCCGAAAAACGCACTCACCCCTTCGGGAAACTGGTTGGGCGTGAGCTGACTTCCCCACCGTATCCAGGAAGCAGCGCTGTCGGCCCCAACTTTCCGGAGCGCTGCATTGGGCTTGCAGCTGATGCCGGAGGGTTTGTGATCTCTGCATGCGCCGATACATCCATCTGCCTCACCGAGGTGAAGTGCGCGCTCCGGATTCATTGGAAGAATGGTGGTCGACGATGGCACAACGCCGGCCCGTAATCGCGTGGGCACGGATGCAGTCGACAAGTACGGGCAGTGGACGGGCGCCGTTGTCGAGCGGCGAAACCACCGAGCCCCGGCTGGGGTTGGTCAAGCGGAAATCCATGTCTTCCAAGTCCAGCCACTTTATCAGCTTCCGCTTTCGGCGTGACATGGGGAGACCAGGCGTATCCAGGGTCAATGCGGTGATGGATCACCGACCGTTGTCGCCGCGAGCCTTCAGCCGGATACGTCCGATTTTTGCGGAGCCCGCCGTTACTGAGCGAGGCAGCCAATTTTCATCGGAACATTCAGCGGCGCATTGATTCCACCTCGCGCGCGCCTTAACTTGCGATCAGCGGAGGAGATCACCATGCCCTACATCACCGACCGGATCGTTCACGACGCCGACGCCCACATCCTGGAAACGGCGGACTGGCTGGCACAATTTGCGCCTGCCTCGCTCAAAGACCGACTGATGGGGTCCGACGGTTCGCCATCGGTCGCTACCACGGCCGCGGAACTGGATTCGGTGCTCGCGAGACAGAACGACGCGGAGTACCGGTCGCATGACGAAGAAGAGATCATGCTGCGCAAGAACTGGGCGGCGACGGGCGCGCTCTACAAGAAGGACCGCCCCAGGGCACTCGATCTCATCGGGGTACGCTCGCAGCTGGTCTTCAACACGTTCATGAACGGTTATCTCGCGGCGATCGAAAAAAAATCCACCGACCTCGATCTGATCTACGGCATGGCAGCGACGCACAACCGCGCCATGTTCGACTTCTGCTCCGTGGACCGGCGACTTCTCTCCACCGCCTATATTCCCCTCGCGGACTTCGATCGCAGCATTGCCATGACACGCGAAGCGATCCGTGACGGTTTTGACAGCCTTCTCGTGCCCTCGCAGTGCCCCCGCACCCACTCACCGAGCCACACTGGTTTGTTTCCGGTCTGGGCCATTGCTGAAGAAGCGGGTATTCCCGTGGTGTTTCATGTGGGCGGAGGTGGCCAGCTGCTCGATCCGAACTACTTCAAGAACGGTCTGCCGGTGCCGAAGGACTTTCACGGTGGCGCAGAGAACTTCCGCTCCGTGGATTACATAGCCATCCCAACGCCGGTCATGCAGACCCTGGCGACACTGATCATCGATGGCATTTTGGAACGTCACCCGACACTGATGTTCGGAGTAATCGAACAGGGGGCCAGCTGGATTCCGAGCTGGATGCGATATCTGGACAGCGCCCGTGAAGCGTTTGTGCGCAGCGAAGAGCGCCTGCAGAAACTCTCGCTGAAACCATCGGAGTATGTGCGCCGGCAAATCCGCGCTACACCCTACCCCGCCGAAGACGTGAGCTGGATTGCGCGTGAAGCAGGCCCGGAAGTGCCGCTCTTCTCATCTGACTATCCGCACGTTGAAGGAGGTCGCAATCCGCTGAAGCGATTCGAAAGCACCCTCACCGATCAGGACGATGCGCTGCGCGAGCAGTTCTATCGCAGCAACTTCGAATCGTTGATGGGCAAACGCGCCATCGCCCTCGCAGCCTGACCTTTGCACAGGAGAACCGCCCATGTCGTACCCGACTGCACCCGAAAAACTGAGCCGCGAATGGCTGTCGTCAGCACTCGGCTGCCATGTCAACGGCTTCGAAGTTGAACCCTTGGGTGCCGGTGCGGGTATGATGGGCCAGGTCACCCGCGTAAGACTCGACAGTGACTTTTCCCGCAAGACGCTGATCGCGAAGTTTCCTTCACCAGCGCCGGAAAACCGCCAGGTTGCGCAGACCTATGACATGTATGGCAAGGAAGTCCGCTTCTACCAGTCCATCGCCAAGACCGTTCCACTGCGCACGCCCGAGTGTTATTTCGCCACCCACAACCGCGAGAACCACGACTTCATCATCCTGATGGAAGACATCCAAGGGTTTCGCATCGGTGATCAGGTAGCGGGCTGCAACTTCGATGAAGCCATCCAGGTGATCGAAGCTATCGCCGGTATGCACGCGACAACGTGGCTCAAAGCCGAGCAGCTCGGTTTGCAGTCTCACAACAACCCGGCGCAGCGTGATGGCATGGTCGGCGGATTCAGTTTCGGCTGGTCTGTCGTCATGGAGAAGTTTCGCGATGTCATTCCCGAAAGTGCGCTTATTGCCGGTGAGAGAATGGCCGCAGCAACACCCGCCCTGCTTGCCGAGATGTGCCAAGGTCCCGTTTGCCTCAATCACGTGGACATGCGGCTCGATAACATCTTCTTCAATGAAACCGGTGTGCTCTTCGTCGATTGGCAGTCGACGGCATCGTCCTGCCCGGAACACGATCTCGCCTACTTCATGACCCAGAGTGTGGCCACCGAGCTGCGTCATTCGTATGACTTTCTCGGCCACTACTACAAGGCGTTCACCGGGCATGGCATTCACTATCCCCGGGACCTGTTCGAGCGGCGCTACAAGGTGGCTGCGCTTTACCTTCTCGACTTTGCGGTGGTCATTGCCGGCACGCTTAATCTTGCGAATGAGCGCGGGCAGCAGCTGGGAAGGTCGCTTCTGGGGCGAAGCCTGCAGGCGCTGGATGAACTGAAGGCTTGGGAGTTGCTGAAGTAAGAGCGCGTGAACAGAAGATCCGGGGGTGAATACGGGCCGGCATAGAAGCCGGCCCGGTTACGGGAGTTCCTTTCCGTTATCAGGTCCCGGTCCAGTTCGGCGAACGCTTCTCAGCAAACGCCTTCGGCCCCTCTTTCGCGTCGTTGGAAGTGAAGACCTTCTGCTGCAGCGGAATCTGCATCTTCCACAACGTCTCTTCGTCGATGCCGGAAGCAGCAGCGCGTACCAGCGACTTCGATGCAGCCACTGCGAGCGGCGCATTTTCGGCGATACGTTCCGCGAGCTTGATTGCAGCGTTCAGCGTTTCACCGGGTTCGGTCACTTCCGTCACCATGCCAGCGGCAAAGGCTTCTTCAGCGGAGATGGGTTCACCCGTCAGCGCCATTTCCATGGCCTTGGCGAAGCCCACGCGCGCAGGCAGGCGGAATACACCACCGGCGGCAGCGAAGAGGCCGACCTTCACTTCGCGGATACCGATCTTGGCGCCTTTGGCGGCGACCAGCAGATCACAGGTCAAGGCGATCTCGCAGCCACCTGCGAGTGCAAATCCGTTGATGGCGCCGATGAGCGGCTTGGTGCTGCCGGAACGAACGAACGTACCGAGCGGCCCAACGTCTTCACCGCGGGAGAACGCCTTCAGGTCCATGCCCGCACAGAACGCCCGACCTGCACCGGTGATGATGCCGGCGGTCAGCTTCGAATCGGAGTCGAGTTCCTTAACGGCGTTCATAAGTCCGTGGGACAGCGCGCCATTGATGGCGTTCATGGCCTCCGGCCGGTTCAGTGTGATCACCATGATGCGGCCACGCCGCTCGACCAGTACGGCCTGTTCGGTAGTTTCGGTCATTGGTGCAAAGTCCTCTCTTTAAACGGAGTTGAAATACAGTTGAGACGCAGTTTTCGAGCCCGGGATGTTGGCACAGAACACATCAGGCGAGAAAGACAGTCAACAAACGGTTAACTGACGTCAGTTTGCGGGCTTAAGGACGGTTTGGTTTATCAGACCATCCTGTGGGGTGCACGGATGCACCCTCATTTTTCGTGCATGGGGCGCGTGCGACGCGCGCGCTACATGCACGAAAAATGCGAGGCAGGCTCTGCCTGCCGACAGGATCAATTCGCAGGACGCGAATTGATCAGAATTACCTTAAGGCGTTTCACCACCGGCACGATCACCTTGGAGACCACCGGAATGATCAGCCCTCCGGCGATGGTGCCAAAGATGCAGGTCAAGAGCGTATTGACCAGCCAGTCGATGACCGCTTGCCCGCCCGAAACCAGGGACGCCGCATCGTGAATCAGGTGAGCGAGTGCACCGAACCCGAAAGTCTCAAGCCCATGAACGACGATGCCACCCCCAACCCATAACATCGCAGCCGTGCCAACCACCGAGAGAATTCGCAGCACCACCGGCATCGCTGCCACGAGTCCATGACCACCGACTCGCACCAGCCCCATCGAACTCTGGGCCATTCTTACGCCCAGGTCGTCCGCCTTGACAATCAACGCAACGACACCATAAACACTCACGGTAATGCCGACCGCCACGACGATCAGCGACATCAGCTGCGAGACGAAACCGGCTTCAGGAATGGTCGCGAGGGCAATGGCCATGATCTCTGCGGACAAGATGAAGTCTGTGCGAATGGCGCCGGCAATCTTCTGCTTTTCGAGGTGTTTCGGGTCCTGCTGATCAAGACCAATCTCTTGTTCGTGCTCGTGCGCCGAGTGCGGCGCAATCGCTTCAAGCAGTTTTTCCGCACCTTCGTAACAAAGAAACAAACCACCGAACATCAGGAGTGGCGTTATCGCCCAGGGTGCAAAGGCGCTCAGCAACATCGCCACCGGCAACAGGAACAGCAACTTGTTCTTGATGGACCCAAGCGCGATCTTGCCGACGATGGGCAGCTCTCGATCCGCTGCGAAGCCAACCACATAACGGGGTGTCACCGCTGCATCGTCGATGACGACGCCCGCGGCTTTGGAGCTCGCCTTCAGCGCCTGCGCGCCGACATCATCGATAGAAGCCGCAGCCACCTTGCATATGGCGATAACGTCATCGAGCAGCGCAATCAGACCAGTGGCCATGTCTTTTCCCCAAGTGTCTCAATCAGATGTATCAATCAGGTGGCGTCAAACAGTTCTCGCCCGATCAACATCCGGCGGATTTCACTGGTTCCCGCACCGATCTCGTAGAGTTTGGCATCGCGCCAGAGACGGCCTGTTGGAAAATCGTTTATATAGCCGTTCCCACCATGAGCCTGCACCGCCTCCCCAGCCATCCAGGTAGCTTTTTCTGCTGCCAGCAGAATGCAGGCGGCAGCATCAAACCGTGTGGTCTTGCCGGCGTCGCAGGCTTTCGCCACCGCGTATACGTAGGCCCGTGCGGCATTCATGTTGGAATACATGTCCGCGATCTTGCCCTGCATCAGCTGAAATTTGCCGATGGGTTGGCCGAACTGTTCGCGGTCATGCAGATACGGCATCACCACATCCATGCAGGCCCGCATGATGCCGAGCGGCCCTGCCGCAAGCACCACCCGTTCGTAGTCGAGACCACTCATCAGGATGCTGACACCCTGCCCCACCTGGCCGAGGATCTGCGTCTTCGGTACGCGGCAATCCTGGAAGATCAGTTCACAGGTATCGGAACCGCGCATGCCGAGCTTGTCGAGTTTGGTACCGGTGGAAAAACCGGGTATTCCCCGTTCGATGAGAAACGCCGTGATGCCCTTGGACTTGAGCGCTGGATCGACGGTGGCATAGACCACGAGCACATCGGCACCAGGACCATTGGTGATCCACATCTTGTTGCCGTTGAGCACATAACAGTCGCCGTCATCGACTGCGCGCAGCTTCAGGCTGACCACATCGGAGCCGGCTCCCGGTTCACTCATGGCGAGGGAGCCGAGCAGTTGCCCGTTGACCAGTCCTGGCAGATAGGCCTGCTTCTGCGCTTCTGTGCCGAATCGGCGGATCTGGTTGACGCAAAGGTTTGAATGCGCCCCATATGACAATCCGACCGAGGCAGAAGCACGGCTGATCTCTTCCATCACCACACAGTGGGCGAGATAACCGAGGTCCACACCGCCGTAACTTTCCGGCACGGTCATGCCGATCAAGCCGAGTTCACCAAGCTTCGGCCAGAGATCCCGGGGAAACTGGTTAGAGCGATCAATCTCCGCGGCCCGCGGTGCGATTTCCTTTTGAGAAAACTGCTCAGCAGTTAACCGCAGGAGGTCGATGGTCTCACCGAGACCAAAGTCAAAGTCATTCATTTACGGAACCCGATCCCCACCACCCAGGCAAGGCGCGCATCATCCATCAGCCTGCCCGGTTCAGCCAAGTTCCCGGATGATGTCCTGGCCGTCCCATCCGACTGAGGCATTACGAACCATGTCGTAAAACCCCAATAACCCCGGATTCCCTTCGTAGATCTCGATCATGTGACCGAGAGTCTTCACCGCATCGATGAAGGCGAATTCGGTGCCCGTGATGGTGCGCGCGATCGCTGCCACCTCAAACCCGCAGGACTGGTAGTGCGTATAGGCTTCCGGAAGGGATTCGACGATGGTCGCCATGTGATGCAGACCGGATTCCCCCGGCGCATACATGTCGCGGAAGGGTGACGGGCCTTCAACGTCCTGCTGCACCAGTTCCATCATCACGCTGCCCCACTGGCCGTAAGCGGAAGAGTGCACGAACTTGCATTCCTTGCCGCGGTGCATCCCATACGACAGCTGGATGCGGTTAATGATGAAGAATGGCCCCGCACCAAAGCGGCGGTGGGCATCGAGGGCAGCGATGCGGATGTCCGGGACGAAGTAGGCGGTTTGGGCGAGGGGCAGGAACATGGTGGACTCCTCACGGATCATCGAAACCGTGGCGTTGCAAATCAGTGGCTTCGCAATTCAGTGGCTCTGCAGTTTGCGCAAAGGATTTGCGCTAGATTACGACGAAACTCAACGGGGAAGTCACATGAGCCTTAAAGGCAAAACCGCCATCGTCAGCGCCGCCGGTCGCGGCATCGGCAAAGGTATTTCTATCGCACTCGCCAAGGCAGGTGCGGATGTCGTGGTGAATTCATATGGTACGGATACCACCGCCGGTACCGTTGCGGCGGTTGAAGCGGAAGGTGCGAAAGCGCTGGGTTTTCCAGGCGACATTACCAAGCCCGATGTGATGCTGGCCTGTGTGGAAGCCGCCACAAGTAAGTTTGGTCACGTGGACATCCTTGTCAACAACGTCGGTGCAGGGCCGAAAGAGGGCAAGGCGCCGGAACCAGGTCCACTCGGCATGGCGTCGATGCTCTGGGATGCACTCTACGGTCAAAACCTCAAACCCGCAGTGCTGATGAGCGAGGCCGTGATTCCGCACTTCAAGGCACAGAAGAGCGGCAAGATCGTCAACATCAGTTCGATTGCCGGGCGTGCATCACTCTCGGACAAGATGCTGGAGATGTTCGTGCATCCGTCCTACGGCGCCATGAAAGCGGCGCTGGTGAACTACACCCAGACCATGGCGGAGATGCTTGGTCCCTTCAACATCAACGTGAACGCAGTTGCCCCGGGAATCGTGTGGACGGATGCATGGCTTGGCAATGCGAAACGCGCAGTCAAGTCGATCCCGGAGTTTCAGGGCATGGACGCACGGGTCTGGTTCGAAGGCATCGCCCGTGGCGACTACCCGCACATCTTTGACCGCACGCCCCTCAGGCGCGAACAGACCGTGGAAGACATCGGCAACGCCGTGGTCTTCCTGGTCAGCGACAACGCGATGAACATCACCGGGCAGACGTTGATGGTGGATGGGGGAATGGTGAAGATCTGACTTCACCGCACCCCGTGGTCACTGGACGCCAAGGCCCACTTTCAGCGATGCGATCGAATCGCGAACGAACTGCTGCGAAACCCGCGCCGACGCCACCATCATGAAACCGTGTGGCGCACCCGGATAAACATGCAGCTCTGATGGCACCCCGGCTCGAATGAGCCGGCGCGAATACTCAAGATTTTCTTCGAGGAAAAGATCGAGTGCACCGGTGGCGATGAAGGTGGGCGGGAGACCCGCCAGATCCGTCGCCCGCGCCGGCGCTGCGTAAGGCGAAACACCGTCGATGCCAGGTTCATGGCCAAGCAGTGCGGCCCAACCAAACCGGTTCGACTCACGCGTCCATACGAACTCACCATGCATGGGGGAGGGATCCGCCTCAGTGACAGTACGGTCATCGAGCATCGGGAATATCAGGTGCTGAAAGCGCACCGGTAACTTGCCGCGATCCCGCGCGAGCAGAACCGTTGCTGCCGCAAGCCCACCACCGGCGCTCTCACCAGTGACAGCGATTCGCGCCGGATCAACACCCAGTTCCGCAGCGTTGGCATGTAACCACGCAAGCCCCGCATAACAGTCTTCGACAGGTCCCGGATGAGCGGTTTCCGGGGAGAGGCGATACTCGACGGAAACGCTCACCGCCCCGAACTCCTGGGCATAGCTGACATCACTGGCGATCGTCATGTCCGCCGTACCGATGATGTAACCACCCCCGTGGATGTGCAGGATTCCAGGTCGGCCGCGACCTGCCGCTTTCGGCTGCGTGATGATCACGCGCATGTCGGGGGCGCCGGCAGGCCCAGGGATTTGTCGCTCAGTCACCGACACCGAATCCGGGATTTCCACCGCTGGCCGCGCTGCCTGCATCGCCGAACGCACCATCGGCAACATTTCCCGGGTGAACTGGAAACCCGGCATTTGCTGGAACATCGGCAGCAGTTCAGGGTCGACGAGGTGTTTGGAAGTCATGACGATTCATCCGGCCTGTGTGAAAGAAAGAAGGCACAGGATAAACGGTAACTGCCCCGGGGTATCAATCCACGGTTCGGACTAACCCACCGCAATGATGTTGGGGTCTCGCGCCTTGGGTATGCCGTCTTCGCTGTTGCGCACCGTCTCGGCGACATGCCGGAACGGTTCCTTGAGCATGGTCCTGACCTGTTCGCTGGCGCCAGTCCGTTCGAGCGCCAGATCCATGCACTTGAGCCACATGTCCCGCTCTTTCGGGCCGATGGCGAACGGCTTGTGCGGATCGGTCAGACACACCGTGCCCTTTACTGCAAGGTAGACCGGCGGCCCGCCCATCCATTGGGTGAGATAGGCGGCAAGCATGCGTTTGACGTTACCGAGGTCACTCGCGTGCATCGCGCGGATGTGGGCAGCTTCAGGCAGGGAGTCCATGACGTCATAGAACTCACTGGCCAGACGCTTGATGCCCTGGTCACCGAGCAATTCGTACGGCGTGGTGAATTCATCGGTGGTCTGTTCAGTCATGGCGCTCCCCTTTGGTCCAACGTCAGGAACTGGCGATCAGTCGATACAGCAACCTGCCGCGACGCGGTGGCCAGATCCTAGGCTGGGGCAAGCATACTCAATTCGGGCGGGATCAGGCAGCTTTAGCCTATGGGACAGAGTCTGATCCCCTATCCGGAGACGTTTGCGAGCGGATCGTCCTCAGCTTGTCCGGGTTTGAAACTCCGAAAACGCCATCGATGACCCCATCACGAACATCAAACCCGAGCGCCATCAGCGCCGTGCCGGACTGGTCGAAAACAAACAGACACACACCTTCATTCATCCAGCCAATGTCGAGGCGAAAGGCATCCGGTGGCGAATCCTGGGTGATGCCGAGGAAGAACTTCGCGATCTTCGCCGCGCCCTTGATCGGTCGCAGTGCAGCCTTGACCTTGCCACCACCATCGGTCATCAGCACCGCGTCCGGTTTGAAGAGCGAAGCCAGTTGAGCCGGATCCCTCATCAGAACCGCCATGATGAACTGTTCAGCGAGGCGGCGCTGCGCAACACGCGATGCGCGGAACCGTGGGCGCTCCTCTGCAACACGTTTGCGCGCGCGCGTGACAATCTGTCGCACGGCATCTTCGCGTTTGTTGACCACGATGGCGATTTCCGGGTACCCAACATCAAACACGTCATGCAGCAGAAACGCAGCGCGCTCTTCCGGAGCCAGCCGTTCAAGCAACAGGAGGAACGCCATGGAAAGATCGTCAGCCAATTCGAGTCCAGCCTCGAGGGCGGGACTTTCATCCGGCATCTCCTCAACCCAGGGCTCCGGCAACCACGGCCCCACATAACCTTCCTGTCGGGCCTTGCGCGCCCGAAGTGCATCCAGACACAAACGGGAGACGGTCGTCGTCAACCACGCCGCCGGTTAATCCAGGATCGCCGCATCGACGGTTGCGAACCGCAGCCACGCATCCTGCACGCAGTCTTCCGCTTCCGCCCGGCTGCCGAGTATGCGATAGCCGATCGCCAGCAATCGCGAGCGGTGCGCCTCGAAGATCTCAGCCGGAGTCATGCGGCTTTCACCACCGGGATCACATCACCTTCAACTCTCAGACGCTCGCAAACGTGTGCAAAACCGAGTACCCGCTTGAGCGTTGGATAGGTCCGCGTCTGCGAAATGGCAAAGGCGAGCGACACCAGCCCTTGTTCACCAAATTCTGTGCGCAGCTGATCACGCGCTTCGTCACAGGCCTCATGCGCCAGCACAGCATCAGTGAAGTGCATCGTCATCACGACGATCGGCGGCAGCTGCGGATAGTTGCGCGCAATCACGTGGCGGATCAACTTCGGATCAACACCGTCCTTGAGTGCCATGTTCACCACCAGCTGCGCACAGGGACCGCAGTCCTCGTGTTGAATGGTCACGAGCTTGGCCGCCCACAGTGCTTCCCTCGAAATGCCTTCACGGTGCTGGTTGACGCCTTGAGCCAGCATGAACTTGAACAGTGCCGGCGTTGAGGTTTCGAGAATGCCGTGCATGTAGGTCGCGTCATAGTCGAGCGGCTTGGTCCATGCATCGATCGCCTTGTGAAGCAGCCACTTAACCATGGGCATTCTCCTGGTCCGTCACTCGGGGACGCATCCATATCCCGTACAAGAGGAAGAGTGCCGGCACGTACAGGCCGAACTTGTCAAACCAACCTTCATGTGACGACGCCGGATGATCGTGTCCCCATTCGATAAGATGCAGCGCAGCATGCAGCCCAATAAAGACAAACGCCGGAATCGCGGCCGGCGCCCGCCATAGCGGGCGCCAGATGCCGATCAGAATGCCCACACCACTGGCGAGATAGGCGGCGCCGATATCGCGCACGAAGTGCACGTTCAGCGGGCCGATATGGGGCACGGAGGGCAGCGACTGATACCACGCTTCAGGCTGAACCAACATGTAGACACCACTGCCCGCCAACAGGGCACCGACCAGCGCCGCAGCCAGATTCAGACTCTTCATCAAATCACCTCTTTCATCGATTCTTCATCGGTTTTTTTACCGATTCATCACCCGTTCGAGACCCTGACGTAAAAGCCCCCCGGGTTGTGACACCCCGGTTTCAAGCCGCCCTCCGCTTGCTCCTTCGGGCGGCTCTACCGCCCTATCATTCGTCCGCCGGATTGCGTACCTTCAGGTCTCAGTCAGTGCTCAAATCGACGGAGGAGTCGCGCCGTGCCCCACCCCGCAAACCCGCACCCCGCAATCGATACGCTTGGTGGCCTGAAGGCCCAGGGATACCGGCCCGTGCCGGTCAAAGTGGAGATGCGCAACAACCTCATTCGCAAGCTGAAAGAGGGCGATCGCCTCTTTCCCGGGGTGAAGGGGTACGACGACACGGTCATTCCACAGCTCGTCAACGCCATCCTCGGCAAACAGGACATCATCCTGCTCGGCGAACGGGGCCAGGCCAAGTCCCGCATCGTGCGCAGCCTGACTTCGCTCCTGGATGAATGGACGCCGGTCATCGCCGGTACCGAAATTCCCGAAGATCCGTACCGACCCATCACCCGCCTCGGCCGGGATCTGGTGACCAAACACGGTGATGCCACACCGATCGCCTGGGTGCATCGCGACGAACGTTATGGCGAAAAACTCGCCACACCCGACATCACCATCGCCGATCTGATCGGCGAGGTGGACCCGATCAAGATCGCTGAAGGCCGTTACCTTGCGGATGAACTGACACTGCACTTCGGTCTCGTACCGCGACTGAATCGCGGCATTTTTGCCATCAACGAATTGCCGGATCTTGCTGAACGCATCCAGGTGGGCCTGCTCAACCTGCTCGAAGAACGCGACATCCAGATCCGCGGTCACAAGATTCGTTTGCCGCTGGACGTCTTTGTGGTCGCCACGGCGAACCCTGAGGATTACACCAATCGCGGCCGCATCATCACGCCGCTGAAAGACCGGTACGGCGCGCAGATCCGCACGCACTATCCCGAATCCATCGATCACGAAATCGAGATCATGCAGCAGGAGGCTGAGGCGCTTGATCTCGGCGACTACCCCATCACCGTGCCCGTATTCATGAGAGAGATCATCGCTGAAATCAGCCATGCGGCACGGCGCTCGCCGGATATCAACCAGCGCTCCGGCGTCAGCGTACGGGCGTCCATTGCCAACTACGAAGCGCTGATCGCCAACGCGATGCGCCGTGCACTCACACTGGGTGAAACGGAAGTGGTGCCGCGGGTATCAGATTTGCCGTTCATTTCCCCTTCCTTCCAGGGCAAGGTCGAGTTCGAAGCGATGGAAGACGGCCAGGAAGACAAGATCACCGAGAAACTTTTCCGGACCGCAGTGAAGGCCGTGTTCGACCGCTACTACGATGTCAACGACCTCGGCTCCATCGCCAACGCTTTTGCCGAGGGGCTGTCTGTGGAAACGGGCGAGAGCCTGACCGCGAAGAGTTACGCCGATATCGTCAACCGCATCCCGAGTTTTGGTGCGGTGCTGCAGAACGAAACCACCGGGGTGAAAGCATGCATCGTCGAGTTCGTGCTGGAGGGTTTGCACCTGCACAAGCTTCTGAACAAATACACCGTATCCGGCAAAAGCACCTATACCGCTTGACTCCGACTGCGTAAAGCCGAGAACCGCCACCGAGGTCGACGCCATGAAACTTCCGCGCAGACACCGTTTTTCCCGCTGGGATGGATCGCAGCGCACTCCCCTCGATCCTGACGAGGTGATGGGAGCGCTGGCCAATGACCTGATGGAATTTGGTGATCTGCGCTGGGCCATGCGCAACCTGGCTTCCCGTGGCATGAAGATTCCGCAGGGCGGTTACCTCAAGGGTCTGCGCGAGATGATGCGCGAGCTGCGTGATCGCAAACGTGCAGCGCTGCAGCGCTATGACCTGTCTTCCATCTTCGAAGGTTTTCGCGAGAAGCTCGACGAAGTGCTGAAGATGGAGCGCGACCGTATCCAGGAATGGTTCGATAAACCAGAGAGTGAAGATTCGCTGTTCTCCGACACCGTGCTGAAGCAGGTGGCGAAGCGCAACAAGGAAACCCTTGATGCCCTGCCGAAGGACCTTGCGGCGCAGATCAACGCGCTGGAGAAGTACGAATTCCTCAACCCCGATGCGCAGCGCAAGTTTCTCGAGCTCTTGAACGAACTGCGCAAATCCATGGCCTCGACGTTCTTCCAGGACATCGAGAACATGTTGAAGAACATGTCCGATGGCGACCTCGAACGAATGAAGGACATGCTCAAAGACCTCAACGACATGATCGAGCGCAAGGCCAACGGCCAGGATCCGGGTTTCGAAGACTTCATGCAGAAATTCGGCGACATGTTCGGCGACAACCCGCCGCAGAACCTGGATCAGCTGTTGCAACAAATGCGCGAACAGATGGCCGCAGCACAATCCCTGCTGAATTCCATGTCACCTCAGCAGCGCGCCCAACTGCAGGCGATGATGGCCGGGCGGTTCGGCGATCCGGCACTTAACGAGCAGATGCAGCGGCTGGCGGAAGCGCTGGGTGACCCAGGTGGCAGCCAGTATCGATTCGGTGGTGATGAATCCATCGACATGGACGCCGCGATGCAGCTCATGCGGGATCTGTCGAGCATGGACGACATGATCGACCAGCTCTCTGACGCGGAACGTTCCGGCAGTCTCGATAATCTCGACGATGACCTGTTGCGCAAATTGCTCGGTGACGAAGCCGGTGACGACCTTGATCAGCTGAAGCAGCTGTTGAAGGCGCTCGAAGAGGCTGGCTATATCCGCCCGACGGATGACAACCGGTTTGAACTCACGCCCCGTGGGTCGCGGGTCATTGGCCAGAAGGCGCTCGGTGAAATCTATGCGCGCCTCAAAAAGCAGAACCTGGGCAATCACGCAGTGCCGGAAGAAGGCCGGTTCGGTGAACGGCTGGAAGAGACCAAACCTTACGAATTTGGCGATCCCTTCCATCTGCACATGCCGCGCACCATTCGCAACGCCATCAATCGCAACGGACCACGTACACCGGTGCAGCTCGCACATGGCGATTTCGAGATCTACCGCAGTGAACTCGTCAGTTCGACAGCCACCGCCATGCTCGTGGACCTCTCCTGGTCCATGGCACTGCGCGGCTCATTTCAGGCCGCCAAAAAGGTGGCGCTCGCACTGCACAACCTGATCACGAGCCAGTATCCGAAGGACAGCTTCTACATCATCGGGTTCGCAGCCTACGCGAAGGAGCTGAAGGCGCATGACCTGCCTTATCTGCAGTGGGACGAGTACGTGCTTGGCACCAACATGCAACACGCGCTGCTGCTGGCCGAAAAGCTGCTCTCCAAACACCAGACCGGCAGCAAGCAGATCATCATGATTTCTGACGGCGAGCCGACGGCACACCTCGAAAACGGTGAAGCACAGTTCGCCTACCCACCTACCCCGCGCACCATCCGTGCAACCTTCCGTGCCGTAAAGCACTGCACCACACGCGGCATTGCCATCAATACGTTCATGCTCGAGCAGAGTTATTACCTCAAGGCCTTCATGGACGAAATTGCGCGCATCAACGGCGGGCGGGTGTTCTATACCAATCCTGAAGAACTCGGCGAGTACATCCTGGTGGACTACGTCGAACACAAACGCAAACGTCTCGCGCGGAGAGCCTGACCGATGGCCGGAAAGTACTTTGAAGAACTGATCGTTGGCATGGAGTTCGTTCATCAGCCATCGCGGACAGTGACCGAAACCGACAACCTGCTCTTCTCCGCACTCACGCTAAACCCGCAGCCCCTGCATCTCGACGCGGAGTTCGCAGCGAAGACACAACACGGCAGAATCCTCGTGAATTCAATCTTCACGCTGGGCTTCGTGGTGGGCGTTTCCGTGGGCGATACCACGCTCGGTACGACCCTCGGCAACCTTGGCTTCGACAAGACCACCTTCCCGAATCCGGTGTTCATTGGCGATACTCTGACGGCATGCACCCGCGTGGTTGAGAAGCGCGAGAGCAAAAGCAAGCCGGACCGGGGTGTCGTGATATTCGAACACACCTGCACCAATCAGCGCGGTGAGGTGGTATGCGTTTGCCTGCGCGGCGGGATGATGCTGCGCCAACCTGCACCACAGAAACCCGCATGACTCGCGCACGCACTGCCGGAGCGGATCGTCTCCGCCGTTCGTTGCACTTCGTACCAGGCGCCAATGAAAAGATGTTGCAGAAGTCTTTGGACACTCGGGCCGACGGCCTGGTGCTGGACCTCGAAGATGCCGTGACACCGGATCGCAAGGCCAGTGCCCGGGAGACTGTCAGCAACTGGTTGAAGGATGTGAACTTCGGTCACCAGGAACGTGTGGTGCGGATCAATCCTCTGCGTACCCCGTGGGGTCGCGATGACCTGCGGTCAACCATGCGTCATCCACCGGATGCCTATCTTGTTCCTAAGGTTTCAACCCTCGCGGAACTCGAAGAACTCGACACACTGATCCTGCAGTATGAAAAGCAGTATGATCATGAATTCGGCAAGGTCGGATTGATTCTCGTCAGCACAGAGACACCGCGTGGGGCGCTCAACCTCCCGCAGTTCCCGGAGTGCCCCCGAGTCATCTCCCTTTCATGGGGAGCAGAAGACCTCTCCGCAGCCATTGGCGCGTCCCGCAACCGAAGTCCGGATGGCCAGTACCTCGAAGTGTTTCGCTACTGCCGCACCATGACACTGCTCTCGGCAACCGCTGCTGGCGTACAGCCGCTCGATACCGTATTTGTCGATATCAAGGACCACGCTGCACTGCGTCAGGAAAGTCTTGAGTCCGCCTGGATGGGCTTTACCGGCAAGATCACCATCCACCCCGCACAGATCGATATCGTTAACGAGGCATTCACGCCGGCATCTGAAGTGGTGGCGACCGCGCAACGGCTCGTCGAGGCATTTGCGGTGGAGGAGAAAAACGGTCGCATGGCGTTTAGCTTCGAAGGCCAGATGGTGGACGTACCTCATCTGGTGCGCGCCCAGCGTGTATTGGCGCGCCATGCCGCAATCGTTGCCATCGGGCATTGAGAGACGCACAAAAAAAGACGAAAAAAAGATGCAAAGAGAGCAGCGAATTGACCGAGTCGTTCGGACTGAGGGGAATCGATGGAGCTTGAACTTTCAACGGACAGGATCCGCGGTCTGGTCGAAGGTCGAATCGGCTGGCTGATCTTCAACAATCCTGCGCGCCACAATGCGTTGTCCCTGGAGATGTGGCGCGGCATTGCGGAAGTACTGCGGGCTTTTTCGGCCAATCCCGAAGTACGGGTTGCCATCATGCGTGGCGCGGGCGGCAAGGCGTTCGTTTCCGGCGCCGACATCTCCGAGTTCGACCAACACCGGGCCAATGCTGACCAACGGGCAAGTTATGGCGAAGTGACAGGTGATGCCAACCGTGAGCTGGTCCGATTCCAGAAACCACTGCTCGCACTGATTGAAGGCTTTTGCATCGGCGGCGGACTCGCAACAGCGCTTGCCGCAGACATCAGGATCGCAACGCCGGATTCACGTCTTGGCATTCCTGCGGCAAAACTCGGGCTCGGCTACGAGTATGAGGGTCTGGCAAAACTCACGCGCGTGGTCGGGCCGGCGCGCGCTCGGGACATCATGTTCAGCGCTCGGTTCATGGAAGCCCCGGAAGCGCTCGGCATGGGCCTGATCAATTTCATTCACAGCCGCGAGAACATCGAAGCTGAAACCCTGAGTTATGCCAACCGAATCGCGGCAAATGCACCCTTGACCGTCGCTGCCGCGAAGGCAGCCGTGAACGCCTGGGAACGGGATGGCCGTGACGATGAGGTCGAACGCGTTCGTGGCCTCGTCGACGGGTGTTTCAACAGTGAGGATTACAAAGAAGGAAGACGCGCATTCAGGGAGAAGAGAACCCCGGACTTTCACGGCCGCTGAACACTTGATGCGTTGCGGCGTGGCCCCCGAAGAGGCGTGTCATCCTGTGCGGATCACCAAGACTGGGCGATCCGCTGATCGGACAATGCCCGATCGAAAACGGTAGGACCGGTGCTTCAGACCGGTGACCTAAGCTGGCAATAGTGCACCAATATCCGCGTTATCCCGGCCAGCGTCGTCCTGCTGCATCGATTCGAGAATGAAGGCTTGGATAATGCCGTTTGATTGGGCTATCGATTCGTGTGCGAGCCTGGCAATCAGAATGTCGGCCTCAATTTCAGCTTCGAACCGTGTGGGATACGGGCCGACATCGATACCTTCCCGGGTACGGAAGTACCAGTTGCAGCCGTGTTCGAAAACCCGCTCGTTCCTGAACCAACGCCGGGCGAGTTCCCCTAAACGGAATCGCTGCATCGAAATTCGATTTGCTGCCAAAGGCTCCATGTAAGTGACTGCCAGCTGTTTGAAGACAAGAGGCAGTGTGCGATTGGTATCGGAATTAGTCTGTTTCGGGGATGCAACCAGATGTAAATAGCTGTTCAATTCGGCCCCAACACCGACGCAGAGTCTCAACGCGGTTGTCACTGGTGGGACGATAAAACCGGGCGCCGCCTGACGAGAGCAGGGGCAGCGCAGCGCCTTCAGTGCCTTGGAGCGCCTTGGCGTATCAGGTGTTCACCACCTGCAACGAGAATCATCTGGGATTGGAACCAGAACCGGACGGGAAGCCCGTCCGGTCACCTGGTCTCTCTCACCAAGAGGGATCACGCTGCGTGGCGCATCGATCCCGTTCGGTGTACGACAAAGCGCGTTCCTGTCGCTTCTATCTCTTTCGATGGCGGGGCCGCGTCGCGCGCAGACCCATCGGGAGTCCTCACGGCTGCCAGTGTTATCGGACCACCTGGCGGACTTCATTCGAGTACTCGCTCTCCACACCATTTGAGTCGAGCGCCGTCATTGCCAGATAGTACATACCCGGCTCAACCACAATGCGGAAGGTCGTTGTGTTCGGATCGGAGATGTTGTGCGTTCGGAAGTAGTTTCCTGGCGCATCACCATATCGAACCCTGTAGCCCGACAGGCTGACGGGCGAACCGTCTTCGTTTTCTTCCGGTTTGATCCACGAAAGCGTCAGGCCCTTCGAGCTGGTTACCGCCACCGAGGTCATGGGGATGGCTGAACCACCCGCTCCCGCGCAGCTGATCCGGAATGTGCTCGATACAGTCAGCGGCCCGACATGAAGACCGGTACTGGCGATGTCTGCGGAGCCGGTGTCGGCGCGGGCGGTTGTGTCACAGGGGGCGGAGTCGTATTTGTCGGCGGAGCAGGCGTGTTGGGGTTACCTACAACCACATCGACCGAGCGTGAAGTGCTACCGCCCACACCGGTACAAACCAGCGTAAACCGGGTTGTGCTTTCCAGAGCCCCGGTATGGTGTGCGCCGGTCAGCGGCTTTTCTCCGCTCCAGCCACCTGACGCATGACAGCTCTCGGCATTCGCCGTCGCTATGGACAACAGCGTGGTTTGGTTCGGATTTACGGTCAAAGGCGTGATACTCAGGGAAATCGTCGGCGTCGCAGTCTGCGCCTGCTGTACCATACGCTCCTTCAGCTCGTCGATCTTGCTCTGGTCGGCCAGTGCGACCGCCGCCTTCGCAGCCTCCACCGAATCCTGCACTGCAGGGGAATAAACCCGATCCACCGCGGCCTGAACAGCTTCTGCATTGCCGCTGTCGAGCGCCTCGGAGACCGTCACGAAGGGTGAGCCACCCACCGCTCCCCGTACAACGCCAATCGCCTTTTTGGTCTGATCGATCAACGCTGCTGTTGGTTTCACGTTCTCAACTGAAGCCTCAGGGGCATCCGGCATGATGGCCCGGATGGATTCGTCCAGCAGACCCATCGCATCGCGCCCATCCACTTCCAGACGTCCAGCGATGGTTTCGATCAAAACGCCGACTTCCGCAGCACGAAATGTCGATGTCAGACGCGCATCCGCTCCGCTTCCACCTGCACCATCCAGCTTTCCATCCACCAGATCGCAGGCAAGCTTACGCAGGAGTTCATCGTGCGTGAGATCGTCGCCGCTGTTCGACAGCGCCGTGTGGGTGCGACGGATGGTTTCGCCCAGCGCTTCGTTGGCGAGCAATACGGTATCGACGTTGGTCGCCGTTACTTTCGTACTGACCGGATGGGCGATCTTCGAGGTATCGAGACCCATGCTGAGCGCCGCCTGCACTTTGTTCCAGGCTGCATCGAGAGCCGCACCGTCGAGCTTGTTGCCGCACGAGGCCACGTGCGAGATAAGACTCGACATCGGTGAGAGGTTGAGCGTTTGTGCTGCGGTGCCGGTGACGACGGAAACCAGCTCAAATTCGACCGGACGACCCGTCACAAGATCCGTACCGCCCGTCGCAACCACGCGCAGTGGCCGCTTAGCGGAGCCCGGAACTTCGAGCCGGTACGTCGCCGTATCGGTGGCCATGCCGGTTTGCACAACCTGCCCATCGGCGTCATAAACCGTGATGTCGGCATCGACGACCGGTCCATCACCTACACTGCCGCTGAACTGGCTCGGTCCATCCGAACCGCCGCCGCTACCACCGCAAGCCGTCAGCAAAAATGAAAACGTACAGACAAGCCAAAGCCGTACCTGACGTCCAGAAACAGTACTACTCATCTCTGTCTCTCCACACCGCGTCAGAGCGGTTCACGTGAGTTACGTGAGTTACGTAAGGACTTGTATTGTTCTGTGAGGAGTTCCCCTGCTGCGTGACGTCACGCACGTTTTTTCAGACCGCGACCGGCTCAAAAAACGCAGGATTCGGCGAACTGTGATCAGGAACATCCTAAGCGGTTCAAGAAATCCGGTGTTTGGCGGGCGTCCAGGCGGACGGATCAACCTGGCAACGCAGGGCGGGGTCGCAGGGCTAAGAACGCCCGCGAATCAAGGGCTTGGCTTCATGAACGGCAGTAAAGATCCCGCCTCCTGAGGGCCGCAAGCGCGCACAAAATCGGCGCTCGATCAGTTTCTGGAGGTCACGAAACATCTATTTGGCGAATGCCAGCTTTCCTGCCGGCGGCCAAACCTTGTGCAAGACATGCTGTGAGTCGCACTGCGCGGTGACACCCCGCGCAAGGTAACAAAGCACACATCAAACGGGATTCGGAAGTCTCGTGACGCCGATCGTGTTGATGGGATCTCTATGTGTCGTTGCGCCCTGTCTTTCCCGGTGAGTCTTTCCCCGTGAGTCGTTCCGGATGAGTCTCTCCAGATGTACTCGCGTGAGTCCGTCCCGCTCGGGGACTGTTACCATACAAGGCATGAACAACCCGACCACTTCCCCACGCAAAGTCACGGCCTGCGTCATCATCATCGGCAACGAGATCCTTTCGGGACGCACCCAAGATACCAATCTGAACTTTCTCGCCAAGACACTGGGTGAATGGGGGATCCAGGTGCGTGAGGCACGTGTCATCCCGGACATCCCTGACGTCATTGTCGATACGATCAATGAACTGCGCCGGCGGTATGACTATCTGTTCACCACCGGAGGCATCGGCCCAACCCACGATGACATCACCGCCGAGTGCATCGCCCGTGCGTTCGGCGTTCCACTCATCGAGAGCGAAGAAATTGCCGTACGCATCCGGCAGCGCCCGGCTCCACCGGAGATCATGGCGTCGCGCATGCGGATGGCGCGAATCCCGGAAGGCGCCGCGCTGATCGACAACCTGACTGGCGGACCCCAAGGTTTTCGCATTGGCAACGTACATGTGATGGCAGGTATTCCTTCGGTGATGCAGGCGATGGTGACCACACTCGGCGACAAGCTGGAACATGGCGCGATCGTTCGCTCCTGTTCGGTCACCGCCTATCTTGGAGAAAGCCAGATCGCGGCCGAATTCTCTGCCGTTCAAGATCGTTATCCGGACTTTGATCTCGGCAGCTATCCGTTCTTCCGCGACAACCGCTATGGCACCAACCTGGTCATCCGCGGCACGGAAGAAGCCCGCATGCGTGCCGCGCTCGAAGAGGTCAAGGCACTCATCAAGGCGGCCGGGGGAGAACCCGACAACGTCGTGTTCGAATAGCACCGCACTGCACGCACCTGCTTTTTTTCAACACCTAGAAAGGAGAAACAGTCATGGGACTCGCCGGCAAAAAGGCAGTGATTCTCGGAGGGACGTCCGGAATCGGTCTCGCTTCTGCAATCAAACTGAAAGACCTGGGTGTATCGGTGTTTGCCATCGGTCGCTCGGAAGGCAATTTGAAGGCTGCAGCAGAAGCTGGATTGCAGACCCGCCAGGCAGATGTGCTGGATCGTGCTGGACTTGCCTCACTGTTCGAGTCACTCGCTCCGTTCGACATCCTCATCTGTGCAGCAACGGGTGGTCCTCGCGCCAATGGACCGTTCCTGAAGATGGACCTTGATGCTTTCCAGGCGTCTTTCCAGAAACTTTGGGGCTATACCAACGCGGTGCGCCTCGCGACCCAGCACCTAACCGCTGACGGGGCGATCGTTCTGGTGAGTGGCGCACCTGCCAGCAAACCGCGCCTCGGCTCCATTGCGCTCACCAGTGTTGGCGGAGCGGTTGAAGCCTTTGCGAAGGGTATGGCAGTTGAACTCGCGCCACGGCGCATCAACGTGGTTTCACCTGGAATCGTCGATACTCCGATGTTTGCGGTGAGTGGTGAGGCGCGGCAACAGTTTCTTACGCAGGCAACCAACAGGTTTCTTCTGCCGCGACCCGGTACGCCGGAAGAAATTGCCGATGCGGTGGTTCTGGCCGCCACGAATCCGTTCATGACTGGTGCACGCATCGACGTGGACGGGGGTTGGACTTCACCCTGATCGCTGTTTCGTATGCTGCTACCTGATTTCTCGCCGCCTCGTTGCTGGTCAATGGTCACGTTCAGACCATCCTCGGCAGTGTGGCGCGCCGTTCGTTGCCTGTGCGCGAGGCAGCCTACCTCAACGCGGCGACTACCGAAGATGTGCAGACCCCCGATGGCACGACGCTACGGATGCGGCTAAACTTGCAAGATCAATCGGCACCCTTGGTTGCGCTCTTCCATGGCTGCTCGGCTGTGATTCATCCTCCTATGTGCTTTCCACCGGCGCTGAACTGTTCCGTGCAGGCTACACCGCAGCAAGAATGAACCTGCGCGACCATGGCGATACGGCGCACCTGAATCTTGAGCTTTACCACTCCGTACGCACCCGGGACGTCGTCGATCTGGTGAAGGCTCTCGCCTCTCGTCCTGGGACAAGAGGCGCAGCCGTCACCGGTTTTTCGCTCGGCGGCAACTTCGCACTGCGGGTGGCAAGGGGAACCGCACTGCCGGCACTTGCGGTTTGCCCAGCGATTGATCCGGCAGAAACGACGCAGCGTATCGATCACGGGCCAGGTTCGACGATCTATCGACGATACTTCCTGCGCAAATGGGAGGCTTCCCTCGAAGCCAAGGCACAAGCGTTTCCTCGGCACTACGATTTTTCTGCGGCCCGCTCACTGCGGTCGGTGCAGGCCATGACCGACTATTTCGTGCAGGAGCACTCCGGCTTCACCGACACCCGCGCGTATTTCGACGCCTATGATCTGACGGGCAACGCCTTGCAGGGCGTCGCGGCAACGGTGCTCATTGCCGCCGACGATCCGATCATCGGCGCATAGGGTTTCCGGTCACTGCCGCGCAGTATCGAGGTGGTGGAAAAACACACCGGCGGCCACAACGCTTTCATCAAGAATCGACACTTTGCCAGCTGGTCCGACGACTTTGCAGTCGCCTGGTGCCGGCAGCATCTACCGCTCTAATCCACCGCTCCCCATTGAAGTAGAACTAGAAGTAGAAGGAGACGGCGACTTGATGCGGCGCGCCAGCCACGGTGCCGTGAACGCGAGTGCAACACCTGCAATCACGCCAACTTCCCCGGCGAGAAGAAAAGTGTCTGCATAGACATCGAGAGAACCCTCCTCGCCGGCCGGTGTTGCAGCGAGTGCTGCAATGATCCCTGCGACATAGTGCGCCGCTGAAGATGACAGGAACCAGATTCCCATCATGAGCCCCACGACTCTTGGCACCGATAACCGCGTGACCATCGAGAGACC
>Ga0194132_10002894_pt1 | contig 31371 bp, 28 predicted proteins | sample TA2KigOf80mmetaG_FD_148612 | JGI IMG/M metagenome (GOLD analysis project Ga0194132, IMG submission 148612) | Freshwater microbial communities from Lake Tanganyika, Tanzania - TA2015054 Kigoma Offshore 80m | ecosystem: Environmental > Aquatic > Freshwater > Lake | place: Tanzania: Lake...
CGCTTGGCAAAGACAGCACCGCTGTCGAGCCCGTCCTGAAGCGTCAGCTACTGATCTCCACCGTGCTGATGTCTATCGCTATCTATCTCGTCACCGACAAAGTGATGGTTGAGTCGTTTACTGTCGGCACCACCGTCGTGACTAAAACAGGAGTACTTGCCTCCATCCTAGCGGGTTTGTGGTCGGGTCTTCTGATCGGCTACGTGACCGAGTACTACACCTCGCACTCTTACGCTCCGGTTCGTTCGATCGCCAAGGCTTCCGAAACTGGCGCCGCCACCAACATCATCTACGGCCTCAGCGTAGGTTACAAATCCGCATTGATTCCAGTCATAGCTATCGCTGCTACCGCTTACGTCTCCTGGACCTACGCCGGTATGTACGGTATCGCTATCGCCGCGATCGGCATGATCTCGACTATTGCGATCGGCCTCACCATTGATGCTTACGGTCCCGTTTCGGACAACGCTGGCGGTATCGCTGAGATGGCGGAGCTAGGCAAAGAAATCCGCAGCCGCACCGACACTCTCGACGCCGCTGGCAACACTACGGCTGCAATCGGCAAAGGCTTCGCCATCGGCTCGGCCGTTCTGACTGCTCTTGCCCTATTTGCTGCGTTTCTAACACGCGCTAAGATCGACAGCGTCAACCTTCTGTCCCCGACAGTTTTTGCCGGTCTTTTGGTCGGTGGCGTATTGCCATTCATCTTCACCTCGCAAACCATGCTGGCCGTAGGCCAAGCAGCAAACGCAATGATCGAAGAAGTGCGTCGCCAATTCCGTACCATTCCGGGCCTCCTCCAAGGCAAGGCGCGTCCTGACTACCGCACTTGTGTGGCCATTTCGACCACTGCTGCACTGAAGCGCATGGTACCTCCAGGTATCCTAGTTCTCGCCAGCCCACTCGTTGTTGGTGTACTCTTCGGCGTTCAAGCCCTTGCTGGTCTGCTCGCTGGATCGCTCATCTGTGGTGTGGTGATGGCTCTGTCGTCGTCCAACTCCGGTGGCGCTTGGGACAACGCCAAGAAGTTTATCGAGACTGGTAAACACGGTGGTAAGGGCTCAGATGCTCACAAAGCCGCGGTTGTTGGTGACACCGTTGGTGACCCGTTCAAAGACACATCGGGCCCATCACTCAACATCTTGATGAAGCTGATGGCGATCCTCAGCCTCGTGTTTGTGCCGTTCATCGTCACAGCTCACGAAGCCGTACTCGCCGCTCTGGGCCTCAAGTAAGTCGCCCGCTCAAGTCGAAGACTAAAGCTGTTAGCAATCTAGGCCAAGCGATGCCACCATCGCTTGGCCAGCAATCCAAGCGGTGGTCCAAGCCGCCTGGAAGTTAAACCCACCAGTAATTCCGTCGACTGCCAAGACTTCTCCGGCAAAATAAAGCCCAGGTACCACACGACTCTCAAGCGTGCGAAAGTCTATCTCTTTCAAAGTGACGCCACCTGCCGAGACAAATTCCTCTTTAAATACGCCTTTGCCCGTAATGCGGTACTGACCAGCATGAATCTCACTTGTGAGGCGCTCGATGTGCTGGCGCGTTAGGTCGGCATAGGTGAGGTCGTTTCCAATGCCGCCTACACTGACCAAGGTCTCCCAAAAGCGTCGCGGCAAATCAGCGTAGGGGCCATTTTTGAGCACTATCCGCCGCGCATGCTCGCTCTTATACTGGCGCAGCGTTGCCTCGATTTGAGCGGCCGTCATAGAGGGAAGAAAATTAATCCCAAGCGACGCCTGATAGCCCGTACGATGTAAATCCACAGCACCAAAGGCGGACAGTTTTAACACCGCGGGCCCGCTCAGTCCCCAGTGGGTGATAAGCATGGGGCCGCGGCGCTCCAGCTTCTTACTTCCGTCGCACTTTAGCGTCAGCGCGACATCAGTAAACGCAACACCGGCCAAATCCTGGAGTCTTTGATCTTTGATATTGAAGGTAAAGAGCGAAGGTACATGCGGCTCAATCTTATGACCAAGCCCTGCCGCCAACTCCCAGCCTACTGGAGCGCTACCAGTGGCTATCATGAGTCGGTCTGCCATGATTTCCGCACCGTCTTTGAGACGCAACTGGAACAGACCCGTGTCATGACGACGCAACGTAACCACAGAAGCACCCAGGCGAATTTCCACGCCAGCTTTGGCGGCAGCGCCCTCGAGACAGGTAGCGATCGTCGCCGCCTGATCGGTGACGGGAAACATCCGCCCGTCTGCCTCAACCTTTAACTTAACCCCTCGCCCCTCAAACCATGCCACCGTATCCCGCGGCTGAAAGCGCGTAAACGCACTGCGTAGCTCGCGACTGCCGCGCGGATAATTATCAATGAGTTTAGCGGGATCAAAACAGTGGTGGGTGACATTGCAGCGGCCTCCTCCCGACAGATGTACCTTAGTCAGGACACGACGGGTCGCCTCTAAAAGTATGACGCGCACCGCAGGATTCAGCTCAGCGGCTCTGATAGCGGCAAAATAGCCAGCCGCTCCGCCACCGATAATCACGATGACGGGATTTCTGACTAATGACGTTTGCTCAGGCGATGACAATGTTAATTACGCTCTGGCCCCGGTATGACGCCGTGTTGTGGGATTGGCGGTAAGTCCTGCGTAGGCTCCGTCGCCCAGTAATTGACAGGTATCGCAGGTATCGACGGTAAGCCATTGGCGGCAGCTGCCGCCGCAGCCATGGGCGCCTCGACCTGACGCGCACGTGAGGATTTTGGCCGCCTCTTACGAGGCCCGCGACTAATAGGGCGGATGCCCCACAGTATGATCTGGATCGCCAAAATCGTGAAGAAAACGGCACCAGCCACCAAAGCACCAAAAATCATGATTTCCTTGATACTGGTGTGCTCTTTGGAGTGATCTATAGGTAGGGATTCGATACTAAAGTTGACCACCGGGGTGTCGCCAGCCTCAGTTGACTCAGTCCGGTAGCCGCTTGCCTTGATGGAGCGCACCAACTCTTGGCGCGCCTGCCTAATGACTTCAGGCGGCAGGTCGGAGGTCAGCGTGACCGCTAATTTCACCTGCGTGATCAGGGGCTCAGCCTTGGTCGCATCGAAATCGACAGCGGTACCGACATCGACATGTTCAGGGGGATCCTGGCCGACTTCTTTAAAGAACTGATCCAAGGTCGAGCGCACTAGTCCGTCTAGTTTAGTCGAAACAGCTTGCTGAGCTCCTTCAAGGGCCTCCTTGGGTACTGCTCGCGCCACTGAGGCATGGAGTGCCAGGAGGAAGCTACAGACAAACAGAGTGCGGGTCATTGGAAAAGCCCTTTTATTACAGATGGATAAATAAATTTAAAGGCATGAATCACAGCAAAGACTAAACATATCAAAATTTAGATCCAAAGCTCAAGCACTCAAAAACCAGGTGCCTCTGGACCACTAGGACCCAAGCCAATCCTGCAAAATCTCCTGTCGATGTCCGTTCAACGCTGGTGGCGCCCTTAACAACCCCGGCTCGCTCACCAGCGGTGACCGCAGCAGATCAATCTCGGTACCATCCGCCTGAGTTGCCTTGACGACAAAGCGACGCTCTGACGCAAGCTTACTGCTCATCAGGGTCTGGAGATCCCAAATTGGCCCACAAGGGACGCCAGAGGCACCAAGCAGCGACTCCCAAACGGCCGTATTTTTTGCCTGCATTATGGTAGCTACGATGGGGACTAACTCATCACGTCTTTGCACGCGCCCATCATTGGTTAAGAATCGCTGATCGACTGCAAGATCCACGCGCCCTGCGGCCGCACAAAACCGCTGCCACTGCTGATCGTTGCCAACTGCTAAGACGATCCACCCATCCGCGGATGCAAACACTTCATACGGGACAATTTGGGCGTGCGCGTTACCTTGTCGTGCCGGCACCTTAGCGGTGGACACGTAGCTCTGACCTACATTCGCCATGGTCGCCACAGCGCAATCCACTAGCGATAACTCCACCGCTAGCCCCTGCCCGGTCAGCGTGCGATGACGCACTGCCGCAAGTATGGCGATCGCTGCATAAAGCCCCGTTACAATGTCGGCAATGGCGACGCCAAATTTATAGGGTGGTCCCTCTTTTGGACCCGTCGCCGCCATCATGCCGCTCATCGCTTGGACGACAAAATCATAACCTGGGCGTCCGGCAGAACTCCCAGTGCGGCCAAAACCCGAGAGCGAACAAATAATCAGATTTGGATTTATTTTGTGGAGAGACGATGCATCCACTTGGAGATGCTTGGTGGTATCTACCTTAAAGTTCTCAATCAGAATATCGGCCTTAGCAACAAGCTTTTGCCAAATATGACGGTCATCAGCCGCGCGCAAATCCAGAGCGATAGATCTCTTGCCGCGATTACACGCAAGAAAGTATGCGCTCAAAGTCCCCACATAAGGAGGCCCCCAACCTCTGGTCTCATCGCCGCCCTGCGGTTGTTCGATCTTGATCACATCGGCGCCAAGGTCAGCGAGCACCTGGCCGGCATAGGGTCCGGCGAGCACCCGTGAAGCATCCATGACGCGCAGACCCACTAGACTTGAAGCTAGAGTGTCCGTCATGAGGGCAGTACCGTGAGGCCTGCAGCTTCGCCCAGAGTCGCTATAATGCGATCAGCAGCGCCCGTTGAGTCGTGCAAACTCTGCGCTTTGCGGATGGTATCGCCGCTCGTCATCAAATCACTGATTGCTGCTTTAAAACTTTCTGGATTTAGATCTTTCTCGCGGAGGACCAGGGCCCAGCCCTGACGCTCGAAAGACGCCGCGTTGATGACTTGGTCACCACGGCTACCCTGCTCGAGAGGGATAAGCAGCATGGGTTTACGCAAGGCAAGCACCTCAAAGAGTGAGTTAGCGCCAGCGCGACCAATGACAAAATCTGCTAGGGCATAGATGTCCCGCATCTCGCTCGTGACAAATTCAAAACTCTTATAATGTGGGTGTATAAAGCCAATTCCTTTACCAGGACCCGTTAGATGGACCACCATGGCTCGCTCCACCAACCACGGTAAAATCGCCAGGAGCGAGTCATTGATACGCTGCGCTCCTTGACTGCCCCCCATAACTAGAATGGTTGGGAGATCGTGACGCGTGAACCCACATAGCTGCCGACCCCGTATCTTATCACCGGCAAAAAGCTCAGGCCTGATCGGCGTACCCACTTGCTCGGCGTTGGTGCTTAGATATTTGCTAGTCTCGGGGAAGGTATAAAGCAGCTTTCGGGCCACGGGCTTGATGAGTCGATTAGCCAGGCCCGGGGTAACGTCTGATTCGTGTGAAATAACTGGAATTCTCAGTACCCACGCAGCCCACGCCACTGGCACGGCAACAAAGCCGCCTTTACTAAAAAGTACATCCGGTTTTTTGCGCCAAAGTAGCCAGAATGCCTGCAGACAACCAATGCCTACTTTGAAGAGATCGACAAAGTTGCGCCACGACGCATAGCGCCGTAATTTCCCGGTAGCGATGGCATGAAATTCTATGCCTTGATCTGCAACTAATTTACCCTCTAGGCCCGCTGATCCGACATAAAATACCGTCCAACCACGAGCTCGCATGGCCGGTAACAGCGCAAAATGCGGCGTCACATGGCCGGCAGTGCCGCCACCAGTCAAGCACACGCGAAAGCCTTGCTTCTTTTCATTCAGCATAATGGCACGACACCAAGTGTTGGGAGTCAGACTGACCGATATTCCTACTTATATTCCGTAGCTGCGGGGCCTCTCGCTGGCAGCGCTCTGTCGCCTTGGGACAGCGCGGATGGAAATAACATCCCGTGGGCGGATTAATCGGACTAGGCACATCTCCACCCAGAATTTGCCGCTCTTTCCTGGCGCCTAACTCAGGAATCGGAATCGCTTCTATGAGAGCTTGGGTATAAGGATGAGCAGGTCGCGCGTATAGATTTTTCGATGACGTGTATTCGACAATCTTACCTAAGTACATGACCGCAACTTGATCGCTGATGTGCTCGATCACGGCTAGGTCATGCGCCACAAAAATATAGGAAAGCTTAAATTCTTTACGCAGATCAACCAACAGATTCAAAATCTGCGACTGGATCGATACATCGAGCGCACTGACGGGTTCGTCGGCGACTATCAGTTTAGGCTGTAGAGCAATAGCACGCGCAATGCCGACGCGTTGCCTCTGGCCACCTGAGAATTCGTGTGGATAGCGGTCATGAGCATCCGCGGGGAGTCCAACAGTCTCAAGTAATTTGCGCACCTTCGCGGCAATCTCAACACTGGATCCCAGCTTGTGAATGATAAATGGTTCGGCTAGCACCTGGCCGATAGTCATCCGAGGATTGAGAGACGAGAAGGGATCTTGAAAAATGATCTGGAGATCGCGCCTTTTGGCACGCATGTCCTGTGGACTTAAACTCAAAAGATCGACACCGTCAAAGCGAATCTCGCCGGCAGTTGGTTCGTAAAGGCGTAGTAGAGATCGCCCTAACGTGGACTTGCCACACCCTGATTCGCCAACTAATCCTAAAGTCTCGCCGTGACCTAGAGTAAAACTGACGTCATCGACTGCATGAACCTTGGCAACTGGCTTACCGAAGAATCCACCACGAATTGGGAAGTACTTCTTTAGACCTTTAACCTCTAACAGTGGCGCTGACATGGATTCACCAATCAAGTCATTATTTGAGTCGCTGCCTGTAAGTCTCAGACGGATTAGGCTGACGGCGTCAGCCAACACGCTGCATCGTGATGTGGCATCACGGCGCGCAAACGTGGTTCTTGCTCACGACACCTATCGTGCACATTGGAGCAACGATCTTGAAAACGACATCCACGCGGGAGATTAGCTAGGCTTGGTACAGTGCCTTCGATCGTGGGCAAATATTCCTGCTTTTGCCCTAGCCTTGGCATACTGTTCATCAAACCACGCGTATAAGGATGCGACGGATTCCGGAATATGGCCTCAACGCTGCCCTGCTCCACGATACGCCCTGCATACATCACAATCACCTGGTCACAGACTTCAGCGACGACACCAAGATCGTGGGTGATCAGGAGTATCGACATATTGAGCTCACGCTGCAGATCTGCCATGAGCTGAAGGATCTGAGCCTGTATCGTCACGTCTAGCGCCGTAGTTGGCTCGTCAGCGATCAAAAGCTCAGGACGACAAGCCAGCGCCATCGCAATCATGACGCGCTGCCGCATACCTCCCGAGAGTTGATGCGGATATTCGTCAATGCGCAGCTCGGGCGCGGGAATCTTAACTAAGCGCAGCATGGCGATGGCACGCTCACGCGCCTCTTTCTTGGACGCGCCTTGATGGATGCGAAATACCTCGCCAATCTGATTACCGATCGTGAACACAGGATTAAGGCTAGTCATCGGCTCCTGAAAAATCATGCTGATCCGATTCCCCCGGATCTTGCGCATCTCCGGCTCCGCCATACTGACTAGATCATCGTTGCCAAAGTAAATCTTACTCTCAGGCTCAATACGGCCAGGCGGTGATTGAATGAGGCGCAGGATTGAGAGCGAGGTCACGCTCTTACCGCAACCAGATTCACCGACGAGTCCGACGGTCTCACCTTTTTTGATGGCAAAACTCACGTCGTCAACAGCCCGGATGACCCCACGATCCGTCCGAAAGCTGGTGACCAAATGTTCAACCCGCAGCAGGGAGTCTGTCATAGAAAATCCAGGTTAAGGCGCCGATTGCTAACTGTAATTTAGCTTTTTATCGGCACATCGGCAAGCCCACCCAAGGCTCATCAGATTTCGTCAGGACTGGTCCGACCGTGGTCGCAGGCTCACTGATCTTCAAGCCGCGTGAAGTTTAGGCTAAAATCGCCAACGCCTTTCAAGGTTACTACCCGGCTCTGACCCCGTGGTAAACACCAGTTCATCGTCTCGCGAAAGAGCCAGTGATGCCGCCAAGAGACGTGCGCACACGGAGGCGTATCTCCTTCCCGTGTTGGTAGCCGCGCGTTAATCGTCCGCGCACCGTCGTCTATGGTCAACACCTGGTAGTCGCCTTCCTGCATAACGTCCTGCACATAGGCCAACCATGATTGAGGAAATCGTGCATGCAGCATACAAGGCACTTCGTCAGCTTTGATGCCAACAAAATCCCCCCCGACCAACACTCTGTTAGCGCTACCGACCTGAATCACCGGCACACGCGACGCTAGGGCCCCGCGCAACCTAATTTGCGCAGCTTGATGTTTAGCTCCTAAGATAGTGTTGCCTAGTGGATCGGTCACCTCGAGCTCCCAAAAGTCCAGGTCGCGAGCGATCCAACTCACTTCAGCACTGCCGAGTATATCGCCGTTCCTGAACACCTGTGCAGAGGCAGCGCCATCTCCGGGATTACAGCGCCCAAAATAGGGAAACACCGCCTTTGGTACCGTCGGCGGCGGCATCGGCGCCAGAGTCTGACACCCAGTGATGAGACGGACGCCCAAGATCAGGGACGCCAAAGACGTGAACTCTCCAAATCTGAACATCAATCTCCCGCCTTCACCTTTTTTTCGATGCGCAGTCTATCTGGCTCCTCAAGGTTACCTTTGAGGGCTCGCTGATAGAGAGACTTTGCAGCTTCTTTTTGACCTAGGGCTTTCTTGGCGTCACCTAAATGCTCATAGATGACACCCTCGTTTGGCTCAATTTTTACAGCTTCTTCGAGCGTTGCTTGGGCTTTTTTGTAGTCGCCACGCTGGTAGTAAAGCCAACCCAGGGAATCGAGGTAAAAACCGTCTTTGGGTTTGAGTTTAAGCGCCGTTTGGATGAGCTTTTCAGCCTCTTCCAGATTTTCACCTTTCTCTGCAAAAAGATAACCGAGAAAGTTAAAGGCACTACTGTTTTCTGGATCAACCTTAATCACTTCGCGCATGGTTTTAATGCAGCCATCGCGATCTCCGATCTTCTCCTGATAAACACCCTTTATGAACAGTAGACGCGGTTTATCAGGATACCGCTTGTAACCTGCATCAGCGGCATTGACGGCATCTTCGTGTTTACCCAGATCACCGTAAACACCAGCAATGACGCCGTAGGCCTCCCAGGTCAACTGGGGATCGGCGAGTAATTTTTGCCCGAGATTAAAGAGTGACTCGCCACTTTTCTTAGCCTTTGACATGAGTAGGAATGACCGGACGTCAGCATCCAGGCGTAGCGGTGAATTGGCGCGAATTTGATCATAAAGAGCCAAAGCTTGATCGGTATGATCCATACGTTCATGGGCAAAAGCCGCGAGGTATTTGACGCGGTCCGATTCAGGATATTCCAACACGAGCTTATCAAGTAGGGCTGCCGCCTCTTTGTCCTTCTTGAGTTCCCAGAGCAGTATCGCCTTTTGCATCTGTACTGCTGGTTTAGCCTGACCACCTTGTTTGATCATTTCATCGAGCAGTTCAACAGCACTCTCCATGTTGCCGAGCTCGCGATAAAGTTCGATCATGCGACCCGTAAGCTCTTCATCTGTAGGATCAAAATGGTAGAGCTGTTCGTAGATGCGGACTGCTTGTTTCAGCTTACCATTCAGCTGCAGGGTCACGGCGTAGATCTGTGTAAGTTGCGGATTACTGCTCTGCATCTCCCAAGCGCGACGTGCCGGGGTTAAGGCCTCTTTATACTGCGAATTGCTGAGATAAAGGCGCCCAAGCTGCGACCAGCCACTGACAGACGATGGCACGTTCTTAGTTAATTCTTTAGCGACGACGATCGCCTTATAAACTTGTTTATTGTTTTGATAGAGCTCCGTGAGCTCTAGGTAGGCTGCCTCGTGGCGGGGATCAAGCTCGACACACTTTTCTAGCTGCAAGATGGCTTCATCAGATTTACCCTCACTAGCGAGCAAATCCCCGTACAGATAACGCAGCTGCGCCTCACGCGGATAGAGCAGAACCATTTTACGCGCGTCTACCAAGGCTTCGGACCTGTCCCCCGACGAGGCCCGAGCGGCCAAGACTTTGCCCCCAAGAAAAGGGGTTGGATCCAAACTGTATGCCGCCTCGAAAAGCTGTAACGCCTTCTTGGCATCGCGCTCTTTCAGAGCAGCAAACTCGGCAGCCATAAAGTAATAGCTAGCCGTGGCGCGCCTTTGCGACGGTGACCAAAGGGTTAGCGGTACTTTGCTCGGATCCTCCGGCTCTGGCGGGGCCAAAGTTGCCGGATCCTTGTATTGTTTCATGAGCGGATTTTGGCCTGACTTACTGCCCGTGCTCCGGCACGCGCTGAGCCCGATTACTATCACAACCCAAATCGCTGGCTTGAGTCCCATAGGGCTCCTTTAGGGTATTCGTCGCTAGTGTGAACTCATTCCATGATTAAACCGCAAAGCTGGGCGGCGGTGCAAAGATTTCGAACAAAAGTGGGTCGTCCTCATAAAAGACACGGACCAGGGTCAGCCCTTGCGCCGGCGCCGTGCGCCCGGCGACGCGCCGATCACGCGCCTCGAGCATGGCATCGATGGCATGTGATTGGTACTTACCTAGACCGATATCAACTAAAGTGCCTACCATCGTGCGGACCATTTGCTTCAAAAAGCCTCGTCCGATCACCCAAAACTCGAGCAGCGGACCAGAGCGCGCAATATGAACCCGCAGCACCGTGCGCTCACGTGTCTTGGCCGACGAATCCACGGCACAGAACGAGGTGAAATCGTAGGTGCCCACCAGCGACTGGGCAGCGGCTTGCATCGCCTCCAGGTCAAGAGACGGCACGACTTGCCACGCATAAGGATCGACCCATGGATTACGAGTGATACCCGTCCACACGCGGTACCGATAGGCTTTACCCTGCGCTGCAAGAATGGGATGAAAAGAAGAGTCGACAGGCCTAAGACTGGTCACCCCTATCTCACGCGGCAACAGACCGTGAAGACTCTTGGTCCATGCCCTAGCGTCGCAAGGCACCGGTGTCGTAAAAGTCGCCACTTGGTGCTCCGCATGCACACCGGTGTCGGTGCGCCCCGCGCCGGTGATGCGCACCTTATGCCGGAGCATGGTCGTTAGCGCAGCCTCTAAATGATCTTGGATGCTACCGCCCTGCGGCTGCGTCTGCCAACCGAGAAAAGGCGTTCCGATGTACTGCAAGTCCAGGCGGTACTTCTGGCCTTGCGGTTGTTCGCCGTCGCTCACTTGACGGTCTCAAAGGTGAAGGCGAGACCGATCACATTGCGGCCAAAGGTGAAGGTGCTACCAGCCGGCTGTCCGACGGTACGAATCCACTCCATAAATGGCGACAGATAGACGCCACCGATACCGATATTGCGTAAGGACGCACTAGACTCTTCGTCCAAGGCGTTTAAGAGTATGTTTGCGGCAGCGCCGACGACAATCGCGTTGCGCCAGCCCGTATTAGTGAGCGTCCGGTCATTCGACACCGTCACCGCACTGAGATCAGGCGGCATCGGCGTCATGCCGCCACGAAGTCCCGTCAGACGGGTCGACGTGGTGGTGCCGCCAGTAGTGGTGGTCGACGTGCCCGTTGAGGTGGTGGTTGTCGTCGTGCCCGTGGTTGAGGTGGCCGCTTGTTTTTGATTCCGCGTCTCTTGAAAGTACAGGCGCTCCCATCCAGCCCAGCCGTCGATCACCAGCCATTTTTTCGGAAACGGCGTTATCTCCATGGTGAATAACGCCTGCAACGGTATGAGTAGCAAGGTCGTCGGACCGTTTTGATCGCGGGATACATCCGCTGCAGAAAGTCCACCTAGATCAGACGCCTGACTGTTTGAAACCAGCGCGGCGTTACCGTCATCGGAGTAGTAGCCAAACCTGAGACCCACCCCCATGGTGGCGAACCAATCCCAAGCAAACCAATCCATCCCGATTTGGGGATAATCTTTAGCCTTACCGTAGAGCGAGTCATAATGTTTGATCTGATCGCGAAACGTAGGGCGGGCATACATCAGCCTAACTCGGTAGCTCCCAAAGACGATGTCGCTCCGCCGCGGATTAAACCTGGACAACTTAGAGCTCTCGGCTTTTTGCACTGGAGCCGGAGCTGATTCCACGACAGGTGCGGGAGCAGGCTCAGCGGCAGGTGTGGCGACGGACTCAGGGGACACTTCGGGTTCGGCCGCGGTCACTGGCTCGGTCGAAGGCGCAGACTCCGCTGTAGCCTCAGTTTGAGCCACAACGGGCGTAGTCGCTCCCATCATGACAGCCGTGGCAACAGCGACCGACGCAGCACTGCGGAGCATCCATGCCCATTCCCGCATAACTAACTCCTACCCCGGAGATTGAGTTGTCATTCACCTTTAAGCTGGCGCTCCAACGAGTGCCCCAAGTATCTGCACGGCGTTTGTCGCTGCACCCTTCTTCAGGTTATCAGCGACGTTCCAGAATTGCAGCCACGTTGAACTGCTATGTCCATGCTGTAGCCTCACCCGGCTTACAAACACACGACCATCGCCAGTGACCTTACGCGGAGTTGGTTGGGCGGCATGGTCGTCGATCTCGTTCAAGACGATACCTGGTGCCCGTCTAAAGGCCGCCAACGCTTCCTCACGGGTGATAGCCTTCTTGAGTTTCACCGTCACCATTTCGCCGTGGCAATGGAAGGTCGGCACGCGCACCGTCGAAGCCAGGACGTCAAGACTTGGAAGCTCCATAATCTTCCGCGTCTCCTGGACCATTTTCACTTCTTCGTAACAGTGGCCAGCACTGTCGTAGACGTCGATCCCTGGCAGTAAGTTGAAAGCAATCGGCTGCGCGTAAGCTTTGGGCTCGACCTCTTGAAACTTCATCTTGGCTTCAAGTTGCGCCGCCAGCTCGGCGATCCCTTTTTGTCCCGTACCAGAGACCGACTGATAGGTGGCCACCTGCACTAAGTCGAGACCAAAAAGATCGGCTAGCGGCTTGAGAGCAACCACCATCTGGATCGTTGAGCAATTCGGGTTAGCGATAATTTGTGGCTTAGCATCACGCTTGAGGAGATGGCCATTGACCTCAGGTACAACTAGCGCACTGTGAGGATCCATGCGCCACGCACTGCTGTTATCGATCACGATCGAGCCTTGTGCGACTAGCGCCTTGCTGTGCTCTTTCGAAAACGACCCGCCGGCGCTCATCAGCACGTAGGGAATACCCTGCAGGGCTTCGGTAGTAAAAGCTTCCACCTCTAGGGTGCGACCACGAAACGTTACTTTCGCACCCTTAGACCGCGGCGAGGCAAACAAGCGTACATTGATATCTTTGATGTTGGACTCTTCGAGGTCGCGAATCATCTCGCGACCTACAGCGCCAGTTGCGCCGACTACAGCTACGTTCACGGAAATTTAGCTCCTTCTGTATCGTCAGAATAATCGTGATCGGGTTCGATGATGGAGTGATCTTCGAGGGGAGTGAAGATCTCGTCGTCCTCGGTGAGCTTTTTCCAGCCCAGAGCCCATTCGACAGGACCACTAAGAGCATAAAATGCGGCAAAAAGAAAGCCGAGAGCCTCAGGCTGATAGGCCAAAAGTGTAATCACAAAGATCGACACAGCCAAAACCCGGAACGGTTTGACACCCTTGACCTTCAGCACTTTATGGCTGCGGTACACAATGTTGCTCACCATGGCAAACGACAGGAGGGGAGCAACAGTCAGTAAAAACGCCGCCTTAAATCCAGCCGCCGGGACATATTGGTTATAAAGTCCGCCCAGCCAAGTCGTTGGATCGGTACCAAGCTCATTGGTGACCAAGATAAAGGTCGCGACGACAAAGGCCGCCATGGGGATCGGTAAACCCGTGAAGTCCCCGGCCGCCTTACCGATCGAACTCTGCACGTTGAACCGTGCCAGGCGAAGGGCACCACAGGCCATAAAGAGAAAACATATGAGCCAGCCCACGCGACCAAAATTGCTCAGGCTGTATTGATGCATCATGATGGCCGGAGCGCAGCCAAAAGACACGAGGTCGCAAAGTGAGTCGAACTGGACGCCAAACTCGCTAGTCCCCTTAGTGAGACGAGCAACACGCCCATCCAAAACGTCAAACACCGCCGCGAGCAAAATGGCGGCACCGGCAGGAGCCCACTCGCCGACCAGAGATTTATTGATGGCAAAAAAGCCCCAGAACAAGTTCCCTGCAGTGAGTAGGTTGGGGAGTATGTAAACCGCACCACCGAGTTTAGGCCGTTTCACTGCGATCACTCCTTAGCTGATGAGCTATTAGTCGGGGCTAAAAGTTTTTCCTCCGCCGTCGATAGGCGCAGGTATTTGGGCTCTGGCATATCTGCTTTAAAGTCGCTTGGCCAGGCCGCAGCAATTTGATCTGCCATCGTTGCCATGGCAAGGCGGCAGGCTTGAGCTGGTGCCATCACCGCAATCTTGCGCTGGCGCTTGGCAGCTAGGTCACTGAGTAGTGGCCAATCGCCAATCGAAATGAGTTGGCAGCTTGGGGGCAGCTCCCCGAGTAACTCAGGTATGCGCTCGTCGCAGTCGACCAAAGACGCAGCCATCGACAGCACGGAACTGTCGGGCGCCGGCGCCACAGTGGCGAACCCATGCGTTTTCGTCGCCGGCAAGAACACCGCGACGTCACTACTCTCGGCAATGGCCAGGGCTGTGGCCTCAAGGGCCGAGACCGCTAGCATGGGCATAGGTTTACTGGATGCCGTCGCCAGGCCATAGGCGAAGGCTAGACCCACTTTGATACCAGTGAATGATCCCGGCCCAGCACCAACAGCCATCCCGCCCAACTGGTCGAAACGCATATTCAGTGCCGCTAAGCCTTGCTGCGTCAGACTGCTGATGGCTTGGAGCGCTCCCATATTTTCATTGTGGGCACCGTGCCAGAGTATTCTCTCCGTCCCCACCTTGTCGCTCGCAGACGCATCAATGATCGCTACTTGCACTCCCAAGATACTAGCGTCGACAAAAAGCACGGGTACAGCGGACATGATGCTTACCATCAGCGGGACCTCTACTTAAAAATGCCTACTACACTTTCCAACATGGAACGCCAAAAACGGCTGAAGTCATTGTAAGTGGCTAAGACCACCAGAGCCAAGACCATTGCAAAGCCCAGTTTTTGAAAATTCTCGATAGCCGAAGTTGGAAGTGGCCGACGCCTTAATCCCTCCAAACTAATCAGGACCAGCTGTCCGCCGTCTAGCACCGGGATTGGGAAGAGATTGATCAGACCAAGGTTGATGCTAATCAAGGCCATCGACCCAAGAAACATTTGCCACCCGCGACGCGCCGAGTCTCCCGCCACCTTGGCAATTAGTATGGGACCACCGAGCGCTTTGAGCGGGATTTCACCGCTAACCAGGCTGGCTAAATTCTGCACCAGCTCGTAGCTCTGATCACCTGTCTGCTTGATGCCAAAGGCCAGCGCAGCCAGTGGGTTCCCATATTTTTCGATCACTGGTTCGGGTTCAATGAGCTGTCCCCAGAATGCCACAGGCAAGGTGTATAGGGTGGCTACGCCCTCGGGCCTTTGTATCTCCACCCCCTTAAGCGCAATCCTGATGTCCTGCACCGTGTCATCGTCACGTTGCACGGTCAAAGTCACTTCGGGAGCGTTATTGGCCAAAAGCTTCTCGCGCAGCATATAGACATCCGTGATGTCGACACCGTTCCAAGTCAGGATGAGGTCGCCCTTGCGCAGGGGAGCCGTTTCGCCCGGAGCTGCCTCCATCACTGCCACTGTCAATTCACTGCCGCGGAGACCAAGTCGGCTCATGAAATCGCGATCGGCCAGCCCACCCACATGCGCAGTCTCCAAAGACAGGAATAGCCTGCGTTCCTGTGCGTCTGGCGCCGCCGTTGGTGATTTACCGCTAGCGCGCGACTCAGCCAGTTCAGGTAGCGGAGTCTCAACCGCGGTCACCTCGACCTTATCACCCAGTTTAGCCGCCTCACGTAAAGCCGCCACCAGTTCTGGATAAAATTTGATGACGCGCGCGGCACCACCGACCTGAACTTTAGTGATCTTATCTCCGGTCCTAAGACCCGCCACTCCAGCCGGGGATGACGCAGCCAGTACCGTCACGACTGGTGCCGGTCGGCCCAACGCCACACCCGCGCGGCCTATCGAGGCTTTCCGCCCCATCATGTCCGTGGCCTCTACAGCATCGGGCGTTAACTGCAGCGTGACGTCCTCGCCGGATTCGCGCTTAACTAGGACGGTCAGAGGCTTGCCAGGCGCCTTGGATACCATCTCTTCGATGTCGCGCCAGGTCTTGACCTCACGCTGATCGATCCGGAGTACCAAATCACCGTACCGAAGGCCGGCGCGCGCTGCAGCACTGCCACTTATCACCTCACCAATCAACGCCGGCGGATGAGGCATGCCGCTAAATCCGAGCACACTGTAAACAACAACGGCTAGGAGAAAGTTGGCGGCTGGTCCGGCGATAATGGTCGCCGCGCGCTTTGGCAGCGAGGCGGCCAAAAAACTAATCCCAGCGAGCCCGGCTGGAACCTCCTCACTCGGATGAGAGCCGGCAAATTTAACAAATCCCCCAAGGGGAATCGCACTGATTTGGTACACGGTGCCGCGCCGTTTGAACGACAAAAGCTGTGGACCAAAGCCGATCGAAAACGTCTCGACGGCAATACCACACCAGCGGCCCACCAAGTAGTGGCCGAGTTCGTGAATGAACACCAGCAGTCCGAGTAGAATCACAACCGCCGGGATCGGATGCGAAAGAAACTGGCTCACGGGCTATCCTGTCTTGCTCAACCGAGTTTATCAGGGGACGGGAAGAGTGAGCGGAACTCCCCTAAAGTAGTAGAGAATAGCCCAAATTACCGGAGCCGCAAAGAGAATGCCGTCGACCCGGTCTAAGAAACCACCGTGACCAGGAATCAGCACCCCCGAATCCTTGACACCGGAAAAGCGCTTGAAGGTCGACTCCACCAAATCACCCAGCTGGGCGGCAATACCGCCTGCCATCGCCAATCTGGTCATGAATCCAAACGATCCGAGGGCATTCAGAAAGATTAAATTGACTAAATGGGCACCGACGACGCTGGCCAAAACGCCAGCAATGGCGCCTTCCCAGGTCTTTTTCGGCGAGATCACGGGTGCCAATTTACGATCACCCAGAATTTTGCCGCCGTAGTAGCGGCCACCAAAATAGGCGCCCGTGTCACCACACCAGGTCACCGCCATCAGAAGGAGAACGTAGCGCGCGTTCGGCCCAGCGCGGTACAAAAACCAGACGATGACCCACGGCAAAGCGCCGTAGCACAGCGAAATGAGAATACCGAACGCCCGTCCGGCTGCGACATCGATGTCCTTGGATGAGAAGACACCAATCAGCAGCGCCATAAATGCCGCAAAGGCCACCGAACCAACCGCTACCTCGGCCGTGTCAGAGACACTGGCAATCAGTACGGCCCAGCCGAGAAAAACCGTTATGGCGGGAAAAACGTACACCTGCGGCAGCCGATGGCCGGTGATGGGGTCGATTTGCGGCGCGGGATTAGCCGCTAGCTTACGGTCCAAGGCCGGCAGGACCATCATCGCCATTTCACTGACCGACAAGGTGCAGCTGAACAGCAAGAACAGCACAACAAACCACGATGGACCAAAAAGAAAGGCGAACAGCGTCAGTGGCAATAAAATGGCCGCCGCCGCCACGCGCTTACGCAGGTTACTCCAATTCTGTATCTGCAACATCCCGATCGGCATATCAGTCGTGGCACTCAGCAGTTAGTGGCATCTCGTCACAAGCGACCTCGCCGCTGCGCGCTGCTGGGTCGGCATCCTCTGCCAGAAGACCAAAGCGGCGCTGGCGACTGGTATACTCGTACAGAGCCTGCACGAGCTGATCCTTGCGAAAATCAGGCCAATGGATATCGGTAAAATAAAACTCCGTATACGCCATTTGCCACAGCATGAAGTTGGAAAGCCGCTGCTCACCACTTGTGCGAATGAGCAGATCAGGTGCGGGCAGGTCACAGTTGTACATAGCCCCAGCCACGACATCGGCATTGATGTCTTGCAGCGCCAACTCGCCTGACTGAACGCGTCTAGCCACACTACGACAAGCGTCGACAATTTCGGACCGGCCGCCGTAGCTGAGCGCAATATTGAGGACAAGCCCGTTACAATCGCCGAGAAACTCCTGTGTTTCCCGCAGTATTTTTTGTGATTTTTCTGGTAGGCGCTCAATACGCCCCATGACGCGCAGCTGCACGTTATTGGCCCGAAGCTCCTCACGCTCCTTCAAAAGATACGTGTTGAGTAGTGTCATGATGGCCAGGACTTCGTGCGAAGGTCGCCCCCAGTTTTCCTCACTAAAGGCGTAAAGAGATAGCACCTTGATCCCAAGCTGATCGGCGGCTTCCACCACCGCACGGACACTGTCTGCACCACACCGGTGGCCAAATACACGCGGACGACCGCGCGACTTAGCCCATCGCCCGTTACCGTCCATGATGATGGCAACATGGTTCGGCATAAGCTCGCGCTTAAGATGTTTTGCCAATTCCGGAAGCCGCTTGTCAGTCATCTGGAGTGCCCATACCACCTTGTAGTTTAAGGCTCCTTGGTATCACAGCGCACTTATGACGTCTACGCATTTGCAACGATAAGCCAAAGACTTCGGGGATCTAAGCACCATCGATGATTAAGACAAAGTTAAGCTTAGTCCCGAGTTTCTCTGCATGCCTGACCAACTCTGCGAGGTTGCCGCTCAAAAACTCTTCGCTAGCCCCAGTGATATCCAGAGCCAAAAAGGCGCGGCGACTGGCGCCAAAAGCCTGCTGGCAACTCCCCAATAGATGCTTCAAGCGGTAGGGCGTATCCATAATGACCATGGGTCGCGTCATCCCCGCGGCAGCTCTTAGGGCCGTGAGCCTGCGCCCCGGCTCCTGCGGCAGAAACCCCAGATAATGAAAGGCCCAGCAATCGAAGGGACAGGCCGCAATAGCCGCGGTCAGCGAGCTTGGTCCCGGAATCACCTGAACCTTCGCCCCTAGCCTATAGGCTATAGACACCAAATCACGCCCTGGATCCGCTAAACCAGGCGTCCCTTGGTCGCTCATGTAAGCCACCCATTGGCCCTTTTTGAGAGCAGCCTCACACTCAGCTAGTGTGTGCTTTTGATCGTGTTCGGAGTAGCGTAGATAGTCGCGATGAACACCTGCCGCCTTGAGAAAGCTGCGCGCCGGTCTGTCCTCCTCAAAAATGAGGAGATCAGCATGACGCAGGGCGTCCAGGCTGCGCTGCGGTATGTCACTAGGATCACCAATATGGGTGGATGCCATCGTCAAGCGTCCACGGCCGTCGGTCGCCACCAAATTCACTGTGAAGCTTTGCCTCCGCCATATGCGCGCGACCGCAAATAGTACGGCTTAATCGCCACGAGCAGGACTTTGATCATGGCCGAGACGGGCACTGCCAGAAGCACGCCCCAAAAGCCAAACCAATCTGCAAAGGCGAGCACCGAGAGCAGTAGCACTAGAGGATAGATCCCAACTCTGTCGCCTAAGACTCGAGGCGTGACCAAAGCCCCGTCTACCGCTTGCACAACGATAAACACCGAGATCACACCCAGAACCTGCCCCCAACCACTGAAATTGGACAGTAGGACAATCGCACTGAGAACCCCACCAACCACCACATCGAGATAGGGGATGATGCGGCAAATTCCGGCCACCATCCCAATCAGAAAGGCGGACTGCAAGCCAACAATGTTGAAGCCGATAATGTAAAGAACCCCGAGGATCCCTGCGACAATCGCTTGCCCCTTAAGCACACTACGAAAGGTCCGATTGGTGACAGCAAGTAACCGGCGTACCGACGGTTGTAGATCCCGCGGCACCAAATCACCTGCTGTCTTAGCGATGATCGGATAGTCCTTCAGCATGAAAAAATGGAGCACTGGCAAGAGCACCAGATAGACTATGCCGCCAGCGACCGACGTTCCTGTCTTCCAAATCCCAACGATGTTCGCCTGCGCATGTTGCGTCAGACGCCCGATGAGATGGCTAGCGCCAAAGACTTCAGAAAAATCATCGGGACTGATGACACCGAGATCAGCAAGCTGGTGACTGATTACCGGCAGCCAATGCTGCTGCACGACGCGTGCTGCATCGGGAAGTAAATGTCCGATGAGGAGCATCTGCTGATACAGCACTGGTACCAGCTTGAAGACACCAAAAATAATCAGCGCCGTGGATCCAAGGATCAAACTTAAAGCGGCTATGTTGCGCGGCACACCGCGACGCTCCAGTCCGTCAACGAGTGGCAGCAACAGATAGGTCAAAAATGCGCCCACTAAAATAGGCAGCATCAAAGCGCCATAGACCGTCGCCGTGACGAGAAAGAGACCCAAGACGGCCACGGAAAACCATAGCAAGCGCCGCAGTCCCGTCCAGTCTAGAGTCTGATTCCCATTCTGATTCTGGTCGCTCTGATTTTCTTCACTCACCGGCCCACTCCGCCTGGATGACGCGGTCACGCCGCTCCCAGTCTTTGTGACAAGTGACGTGACTCCAACCAGCCTCAGCCAGGATGGCCATGACTGCAGCCGCCTGGGTGTAGCCAATTTCCAGAGCCAAGTGCCCACCTTTTTTCAGGACGCTTGGTGCTGTGACCGCCAGGGAACGGTAAAAACTAAGGCCATCGGGAGCCGCAAACAAAGCATGCAAGGGCTCAAAACCGAGCACCGAATTAGGGAGCGATGCACGTTCGTCGGGTCGGATGTAAGGCGGATTAGACACCAATAAATCAAAACGTTCGCCAACCTGCCAAACGTCACTCTGCAAAGCATCGCAGCGACGGAAGGACACGGTAGCGCCGAGCTTGGTCGCGTTGCTCGTGGCGACACCCAGTGCGCCCTCGTCAATGTCCCAGGCGCTGATCTGCGCATCCGGACGTTTGAGGGCTAGCGACAGGGCAATACAACCGCTGCCAGTACCAACGTCTAGAATGGCTGGAGCCTCGATGTCTTTTACCAGCGCTAGTGCGGCCTCTACCAAAATTTCGGTATCCGGTCTTGGGACCAGTACTTCTGGACCGACGCTGAACTCGTAGCCCATGAACTCTTTGACACCCGTAATGTAGGCCACGGGCTCGCCTTGCGAGCGCCGCTTTAAGTTGGCCTTGAAGGGCTCGCGTTCATGCGCCGTGAGCGGCTTATCAAATTCGGTATAAAGCTGAATCCGCGTGAGTCCTAGGCTATGCGCCAGAAGCACCTCAGCATCGAGGCGTGGTGATGACGTCTGACCGCTCTCTGTCAGATAGGTCGTCGACCAGGTAAGCACCCGGCCTATAGTCCAAAGACTGTCCCCACCCGCTGCGGTACTCATATTTTGACCGCTAACTCCTGCTGCAACAGCTCGGTCTGGTGATGCGTACCGAGCGCATCAAGAACCTCACCAATGTCGCCTTCCATGATCGCATCCAACCGGTACAGTGTAAGATTAATCCGGTGATCCGTCATCCTACCTTGCGGAAAATTATACGTACGGATGCGCTCACTGCGATCGCCCGAGCCTACCTGGCTGCGACGCGAGGCGCTAATCTCTTGCTGCTGCTCGGTGATGGCCTTTTCTAACAGTCGGGCCTTGAGGATCTTCATGGCTTTGTCGCGGTTCTTGTGCTGCGAGCGCTCGTCCTGGCATTCCACGACCAGACCACTGGGCTTGTGCACTAATCGCACTGCCGAGTCGGTGGTGTTGACGTGCTGCCCACCAGCTCCCGACGATCTCGCTACCGTCATCTCGACATCGGCTGGATTGAGCTCCACCTCAACATCGTCGGCCTCAGGGAGGATCGCTACCGTGCAAGCACTGGTGTGAATCCGCCCTTGGTTCTCCGTGGCTGGAACACGTTGCACACGGTGCACACCGCTCTCAAACTTGAGCCGACTGAATACGCCCTGGCCTTCGACGAGGCAGATTATTTCCTTGAATCCGCCAGCGGCAGACGTGGTCGAACTAAGCACCTCGGTACGCCACCGCTGCCGATCGGCATAGCGCGTGTACATGCGGAATAAATCCGCTGCAAATAACGAGGCCTCGTCACCACCCGTGCCGGCACGAATTTCAAGAATCACGTTCTTGTCATCGTTGGGATCTTTGGGCAGGGACAAGATGATGAGACGCTTCTCGGTAGCCGCCAGCTCGTCTTCGAGCCGCGCTAGCTCCTCTTTGGCCATGGCCAACATCTCGGGATCTTTTTCCGCAACGAGCAATGCCTTGGCTTCATCGCGCTCTTGCTTGAGACGCTTGAAGACACGGTACACGGTCACGAGCTCCTCGATCGAGGCCCGCTCTTTGGTCAGCCGCGTCATATCGGCGCCTTTGAGGGTCCCCGAGGCGAGCGCGTCTTCTAGATCGTTGAATCGGCGCTCTACGCCGTCGAGATTATCGAACATAGCGGGTCACCAGGCGGCGGCTTAGGCCGCCGTGACTAAGCTCACTTCTTGCCGTATTTCTTCTGGAACTTTTCGATGCGGCCGGCGGTGTCGACCAGCTTCACTTTACCAGTGAAGAAGGGGTGACATGCACTGCAGATCTCAAGACGGATCTCACTGCGGGCTGATTTCGTCTTAAAGGTGTGGCCACAGGCGCAGGAAACTTGGGCTTCACCGTACTCGGGATGGATGCCTTCTCTCATGACTATCTTACCTTTCTCTACTCTAAACTCTTATCTACGCCGGTTCTTAGCCGGTGATCGTTATACCTGATACTCGAAACTGCCCAAACCCAGTGAGTCTCTCAACCGTTCATCGACTCAATGAACTCAGCATTGGTCTTAGACTTGTCGATCTTATCGAGGAGGAACTCCATCGCATCGACCGGGTTCAGAGGCTGCAGCAATTTGCGCAGAATCCACATACGGTTTAGAACGTCTTTTGGCAAGAGCAGATCTTCCTTACGGGTGCCCGACTTGTTCAGGTCCATAGCTGGGAAGGTCCGTTTTTCCGATAACTTACGGTCCAAATGGATCTCCATGTTACCGGTACCCTTGAATTCCTCGAAAATGACCTCGTCCATCCGCGAGCCCGTGTCGATAAGGGCCGTAGCGATGATGGTCAAGGATCCACCCTCTTCGATATTCCGCGCTGCACCAAAGAAGCGCTTAGGCTTATGCAGCGCATTGGAATCAACACCGCCCGAGAGAATCTTGCCCGACGGCGGCACGACGCTGTTGTAGGCGCGTGCAAGCCTCGTGATCGAGTCGAGCAAAATCACGACGTCTTTCTTATGCTCGACCAGACGCTTCGCTTTTTCGATAACCATTTCAGCAACTTGGACGTGGCGCTGCGCCGGCTCGTCGAAGGTGGAGCTGATGACTTCACCACGGACCGAGCGCTCCATGTCCGTCACCTCTTCAGGACGCTCGTCAATCAAGAGAACGATCAGGACGACGTCCGGATGGTTCTTGGCCAGAGCCGAGGCAATATCCTGGAGGAGCATGGTCTTACCAGTGCGCGGCGGTGCCACGATCAGCGACCGTTGACCCTTGCCGATCGGTGCCAAGAGGTCGAGAATCCGCGTCGAATGACTCTTCGGATTCCACTCCATCTTGAACTTTTCCATCGGATAGAGCGGGGTCAAGTTATCGAAGATGATCTTCTCAAACTCAGGATCAGGCGCCGAACCGTTGACGTTTTCGACCTTGAGCAGGGCGAAGTAACGCTCACTGTCCTTGGGCGGACGAATCTGACCCGATACGGTGTCGCCAGTGCGCAGGTTAAAGCGCCTAATCTGGGACGGTGACACGTAGATATCATCCGGACCCGGGAGATAGTTGTAGTCAGGAGCGCGCAAGAAGCCGAAGCCGTCTGGCAGCGTCTCAAGCACACCCTCGCCGTAGATGACGCCACCACGCTCAGCCTGGCCCTGCAGCAGCGCAAAGATCAGCTCCTGCTTGCGCATGTTGGGAGCGCCCTCGATCCCAAGCTCTTTAGCCATCTTGTTGAGGTCGGCGATCCGCTTTTCCTTCAACTCGGTCAGATTGATGGTCGGGACGTCATCGTTGATCTCAGGCTCTGCCGGCTCGACCACGGTCGGAGGGGGCACTGGAGCATTAGCTGCCGCAGTCTTGGCTGTTTTCTTCGCCTTCGTCGGGGTCGCGTCGGACATGGCTTGTTCTCGCTTAGTAACTAGGTAGGTGCGTTAAGTGTCTAGAGATCTGGGTTATAACTGGATCGTGGGAAACCGACTGCTGTGCTGAGTGTTTACCTGGGAACACAGTCAAAACGGCCACTGTTATGGTGCCCTAAGGCGGCTCAACACCAGTTGGTTATGAAACAACCTACTAATGGAATTCCCCCCCGCTGTCAACAAATAGGAAGTAGACCATTGATGGCGCCACGTCACTGGGTTTAAAATGATGTTAAGAAACTAATACACCGAGGGACCCTCCATGAAATCTACGCTGCTAGCTTTGCTCCTTTCCCTGGCACTTGGCGGATCCCTCTCTAGCACCCAGGCCCAGGCTGCGGGCATGAGCGGCACTCAAATGGGCACGGAGGAGCGCTTTCAGGATTTGTTCCTGACCGCCGGATACTGCACGGCCTTTGGTGCAGCCCTTGGGACTGCCATGCTAGCCTTCACCACCAACCCGACCGAAAATCTCCGGTTCGTCGCCGTCGGAGCGTCATTAGGCTTCATCGGCGGGTCTGCTCTCGGATCGTACATTATCTTATCGCCCCTACTGACTGACGCCGGCAACGACCACTACACGGGGAGCCTCGCCTCCGAGGGCCGCATGCCGACTCGAGGCCTCGTCATCAGACCGGCGATTGATCGCAGCACGCACCGCCTCGTGTCTATCGAGGGTGGACTGACGCTCGCTAGTTTCTGAACTTCACTTAACACTGCCATCCCTGGGCGCGCCACGTGAGCCGTACGCCCGTGTCACGGCGCAAAGTGCAGCCGGTCGCCACCGCCGCTAGGGTCACTACCGGCGCCGTGCCACTCAGGCGCATTTGTAGCGGCGCATCTGCCGCCCCCTTGGTCAGCAGTATGTTCAAGTCCTCACCATCGGCCGTGAGGTCCACCTGGCCCCCAAAGGACCACCCAGCTGCCTCGTACTTAACCGGGAGGGCGAAGTCCTTGAACCGCAACTGTCCGAGGCGGCGCGGCAACTTCACTCGCGGATATCTAATCTGAAACTCGAGATCCGCCGTCGATGCCTCCGGACTAGCGATCATCGCTGATCCCTTGATATGCATGGCGGCCGAACAACAGTCCACTGGCAACGCCAGCGGCCCTGGAGCGGCCAAATTGATGCCGAACGCCTCCAGCCAGGTGCGTAGCCGCACGTCCTTGGCTTGGAAGGACACTTCAGTCGGCGCCTCGGCAGGCTTTATCCGACCCGTAAGTAGACTGAGTTGGGGCGTCGCACCGAGTTCCGCCGTCGCTTGCGTGGCGGCGTCCCGCAGCTGCAGCTTGATCCCTAACTTGCCCCCCAAAATCTGCGGCCACAAACCAACTTGTAACTGGGTCCGCGTCAGATCGAGCCAGGGCTGTCCCTGACGCTGGATCTTTATCGAGGGGAACGTCACCTTGAGCCCTTGGACCACCGGTGCAGCCATCGTCACATTGAAGCCCGGACCGAGTTGAGACATGAGAGCTTGGATGCCTTGCTGGGTATACCGCCGCCCTTCGGGCGATGTGAAGGTGGTAGCGATCAAACGACGCACATAAAAGGACACACCCAGAGGGACCGAGATCACGAACGCGAGCGCTATCAACGCAACCATGGCCTTACGCACTGCGTCCCCCTTCAAAGGTAGTGGCTTAGCCACCGACTGATCCCATCACCTTGCCAGTAGATCACAAGCACCGCGGCCGCTGCAGCCGCCACGGCCGTCATGCGGCGACTTTTGGTCAGGACGGGTACCGATAGTAACACGGCATAAAGATTCATCTGAGCAAGGAGTGCGCCGGCCCGCACCATGCCCAAGGCGGGAAATAACACCAACGGAAAACTAAGTGCTCCGACGAACGACGCCAAATAGTCAATGACCAGCAGTTTAGTGACAGTCGCCCTGGTCGCTGCGAGTTCGCCGAGCCGCATCAGAAGCGGCAACTCCATACCGCTCAGGACGCCGATGGCAATGACCAAAGCCCCGTGCGGCATCAGGGTCACCATGGGTGGTGCCGCGCCCTGCCAGAGTGCGCTAACAGACTGCGACATCAGTGTCAGCCACAGCGGTGATCCACCTCCCAGAATGCATAGAGTCATCTCTACACGGAATAGTTTAGCTTCAACCCGGTCGCGAGCGAGCTCATCCACAGGAACTAAGGCACCGAGACCAAGAGCAAAGATGTAGACCCCAGTCGTTAGGCAATAAAAGAGTACAGTGTGACCACCTAGGATCGCCATCATCTGCGCGAGCAAGAATTCGTAATTCAGACTACAAAAAGCCAGGACAAAACACGACACCGAGAGCCGTAGTCGCGGCTTGTTCAGAAGTGATCCATTGGGCAGCATTTGAACTCCGCAGGAGGACAAACAAATCTGATCTTGGGGCTACTCTTCTTGCCGGAAGTTTCCAACGTGGGCTGGCATTTTGCAACATCAGCTTGAGCGAGATATTCTCGTGGTTTACATACGGCTCTATCACTACATTGGCGCGTGCTATTTGGCACTCTACAATCAGGTTCCCAATCACCCGTCTGAACATTTTTATTATAGCCAACTATAACTTGCCCCGGAATTATACAGTCATTGTTCAAACATTTTTCAGGAATATTTGTTTTTCGACCATTGATCATTTGGTACTTGATCTCACGGTTCTGATCGCGCTCGGGCCTGTTACTATAACAAGCGCACACTACGGCACCCGATTGGTCGTAACCAGATATAAACATATCTGGCGGACAAGATTGCTGCGGCGTATTACGGCAGGTATCCACCGATAGACTTATGGGTGTACTTGCTGCCGTTATTTTGCCGTCAGGTAGGGGATATTTGAAGTTGAATCCTTTTTCGAGCGGGTTAGCTTGTTTATTGGTCTGCTCAATGGTAAAAAAAAGATTGATGCGACTGGGTGAGGTACAAAGTGTGGCAAGAGTCGCATTTGGTGCCGCTCGATCTAGTGGACAGCTAAAGTAAAAATAAGTTTGGACAAAAAACGGGCACCGCATAAGTTGCTCATTACAATTAGGTTCCCCGTCCTTAGACCAATAGCCGCTTAACTTGATCACGTTGTCCGTGCCGGCATTCTGGATCGCAGAGTTCGATCTGGCGTAGAGACTAAATTCATTGGGACCAGGATTTGCTCGATCTATCGACATATACTGCGGCTTACAAAACACTGGTGTGGCACCCACCGCAGCGTTCATGCAGTCATCCATTTCTTTATTTCTTGGATTATTCATCTTAAAATACGTATAGGAATCCTGTAAATTCTCGCAACTACTTAGCCCCTCTTCAAGCTGACGCACAATCCTATCTTTGGCAATCTTCAGGGCGTTCAAGCGATGCTGATGTAATTTATTACCGACCAGGGTGACAACCGCTGCGCCGATGACCCCCAAAATCGAAAGACCGATCATGACCTCGATGATGGAGAAGGCCTTTTGCTGGGTTCTCATAGCTTGGTTTGCCTCATGGATCATTTGGGGGTAACGCAGCGCTGTGTAGTTGTTAAACAATTTCCAACTAGTCCACTACCCCCACTTTTCTTGCTAGCGACCGAGAGGGAATAAGTGCAGCCACTGAGGTCAAGTCCATTGAGGTATCCACCGCAGAGTTGATTCATTTGGATATTTGTCGGTGGATTGTGTCCAGAGCTGCATTTAGCCTTGAGTATGGGCGACCCGCTGCTCGTGTCAATTTCGTAGCCCCTAACCACCTGAGTTTTGTCTGGACATTCAGCTTTCTGAGGAGTGCATTGGGGCTGCCCTTTTAGTTTGGACGTCTCTACCGATCCAGGCAAGCAAGTACATGTGATGGAGCCGTCAGCCATGATCTTCGTGATTGCAGAGTTTTCGTTACAGGGATTTTTTGTCGCACGCAACTCTTGAGGAATCTCTAAGGTTGTATAGACCAGGTTATCCTTGGACCTCAGACCTAGCCCATCAATTTTCTTGTGACCAGCACTGAAAAACGTCTCGTCCTTGAGATAAATATTTTCGAGTTTGTGACTAATGCGGACCGCGGCGGCTTTAGGACATTGAGCTACCCCTAGAGGACAGATTGCAGAAAAATAGGCCGTAACTCTCCACTCAGGGCGACACTGTTTGCCAGGATTAATAGGATTAAAAGGCCCCCCGTCGTGGCAGTACTCCACGGGCTGAGCGTCTGATCCAGCAATACGGACTTTGATGGGAGAATTTTGCAGGGGATAACCTAAGATGAAAGAGATCGGATCTTTCGCATTAGTAGCTGTGCATATGGAATTATTGTCAGTGTCCAGACATTTCTCAAGCTCACGATTGCCCGGATCATCCGTGGCAAAAGCGCTTGCCGAGAAAGCCACAATTGACACTGTAGTGAGTCGCTTTAATCTTAGAGTTAATGCGTCTCGGGTGCTCATGGCTTCTAGGCGGTAACGCGTCTTGTCTAAATCGGCGAGATATACCGTGGTGGCAGCGATGATGATCCCGAGTATGCCTAGGGATATCATGACCTCTGTAAGCGTAAATCCTGTCGATGCACGTTGCTTACTGCTCACCGCATGAACCTCAGTTACAGCATTGATAGGTATAGTTCACGGTACAGTTTAATGAAAAGGCACCTGGTTGTGATTTTTTAGACGGACCTGATTGAACATTACAAGCAGGCTCCGAATTCGAAACTTGGACTAAACGGCGTGGAATAGGAATACTAGTGGGGAGATTTCCCGGAATGGTTCCACAGTTAATGGAAAGAGGGTTAAGTTGAGTACAGCCCCCCAAATTACAGCTGTACCTCACTGGTATCGTTTGCGGCTGGTCGCAATCCGCTCCTTGCCCCCGTGAATCACATTCGGCTTCACCCTTGGAGTCGATGCCCAGGAAAACATCGCCGGGGTTGAGACAACGCTTAATCTGTCCCATAGGCTCGCACTTGACACCGCGTTCCGTGGATCCTCGAGCGACGAATCCTGGGGGACAGGGGGTCATATTTTCCAGCACATTTGATAGGGCTAATTTGTTAGACCAATTTTCTCGATTAGATCCGAGTAGCGGGTTACCGGGGTTGATGATGTCAGAGGACTTCGGGATATCTCCGGCCTTAGTGAAACTCAACTTCGCGTTATTTGTTGCGTTGGCAATAGTCTTTACTTGCACCAAGGTGCGGACGGTGTATTCGCTCTTCTTACATGGTGAACCATTTACGCTTTGGCATTCCAACCAAAACCATGACGTTGCTTGAAAGATACAATCATTGCCACCAGCACACGGCTCGCCGCGTAGATTGAATTTGCCCTCGGCCGGATTATCTGAAGCGAAAATGACGGGAGGGGTGTTGGGAGGTGTGTTGGGAGGGGGCGGCTCTGGACTCACTAACTTGAATGGTTGCCATTGCAATGCGGCCAACTGACCATTCGGCAGTAATCGGGCACCATTCGGTAGCATTGCTGTGCAGTCTGGATTGCGCGGCGGCGGCGTATCAAAATCCGTATTGAGGCAATCGTGCAGGATTTTATTGACGTATTGTCCATTGGTATCTTTCAGCTCCGCCGATCTAAAGATAGCGTCATCCAGGGAGGCCATAGTCTGGAGACGGCGCCGCAGCTTATCGCGATCCGTCTTAATGCGGTCACTGCGCGTAAGCGATTGTGACTGCTCCGTCATGCGCGTGAAATACGAAATAGCTGCGCCCGTGATCGCCGCAAAGAGCATGGCGTAGATGATCGCACTACCGGACTGTTTGCGGTGTGTTCGTCTAAGGGCGCGTGACAATTAGAGTTCCTTTTGTTTTTCCGTTTTAAACAATTTTCAATTAATATCCTCACGATGTCAATCTACTAGCCGCCAAGCTGCTTTGCGGAGCGAGACCTCTAAATGTCCAAGAGGACTAATCTACTTTGCTTTTTTTATGCATCTTTCAGCATGATGTATTATCTGCTGTTCACTCGCGCCCTAGCGGAGATGACCGGCGACATTACCGTCTGGAGCGCCGTGAGCAGTGCTACCTATCTGTGCTTTCTCGGCATCGGTATCGCTCTTAGCCATAAAACTAGCCTAGCGCAGAGCCGAGCGGCAGTGGGCACGATCGAGGCCGTCAATGCCGGCTGGGGTGGCCTCGCCATGCTAGCACTGTACCTATGGCACATGATCTACCGCATCTACATGTATACCTTTGGCTACGACTTAGCCCCGATGGGTATCGATACCAAGATCGTATTTGCCACCCTGTCGCAACTGCTCCTCGGCGGCACCGGATTGATCTCGGGTGTAGCATTCGGCCTCGTGAGCCAACTAGCCTTAGGAGAACGCCTGGCGCGCCTCCAGCGTACATTGGCCATTTATCAGGTAGGCGGACTTATGGGTAGCCTCGTGCTGCTACTTGTCCTCCTACCTAAATATGAACCTATTTATATCTGCCTGGCGACGAGTATGGGCAATTTTGCTGCTGCTTTGCTTTGGCCTAAAGGGCGTGACGCTGATGACGCTGATGACTCGACATCTTCGATACCACGTCGCTACACAGCCGCTGCCGCCGTCGTCATCGTTGCCGTCGCCGTATTCACCTGGAGTTCAGATCTGGTACAGGTGCAGATAAAGAATTTTTACTACAATAGCTATAAGCTGCAGATGGCAGAGGACGGTTCGCTGACCTACGAATATCCGCTGCCATTGACTGCGTGGTTTCGCCGCGCTGCGACCTACCCCGCGATTGAGCGTCATCGGGGCCTCTATCAAACCGTCGATATCGTCAGGAATGAACCACCGAGGATACCCTTAGCGGATCGGCCGGCGGGCTGGACGCTGTTTCTCGATGGTCACTTTCAAGCATCATCGGCATACGAGGCCGACTATCACCAAGCGCTAGCACACTTACCAGCGACGGTGGCCGGTGCACCCGGGACCAACGTGCTGATCATTGGCGGTGGTGACGGCCTGCTCGCCCGCGAGCTACTACGCTATCAAAATCCCAACCTAAAGATCACTCTGGTCGACATCGATCCACTGATCCTGCAGCTTGCTGCGGAGCATGAAGATTTACGCCGCCTCAATCATAGTAGCCTCGATCATCCGCAGGTCGAGGTGATGAGTGCTGACGCGTTTCAAATGCTCCGACGCGCGCAAGACCGTTACGACCGCATCTTTGTCGACGTGCTCTTTCCCTACAACTTCGAGACGTCGCGCCTTTATTCCGTAGAGTTTTTTGAGGCGTTAAGGCGCCATCTCACGCCGTCTGGCACCGTCTCCATTTTGTCACCGGTCGAGATTGGATATGAAGTCGCGGGCGATAGCGATGACGAGGCCACTCTGACGCTGCTACGCGACACGCTGCAGGAGGCTGGATTCACCGACGTCTATCTCTACGGCGAGCAGCGGCATTCTTTCTTTCTCGCCAAG
>Ga0194132_10002896_pt1 | contig 31358 bp, 25 predicted proteins | sample TA2KigOf80mmetaG_FD_148612 | JGI IMG/M metagenome (GOLD analysis project Ga0194132, IMG submission 148612) | Freshwater microbial communities from Lake Tanganyika, Tanzania - TA2015054 Kigoma Offshore 80m | ecosystem: Environmental > Aquatic > Freshwater > Lake | place: Tanzania: Lake...
GGGGACGGCCGTAGGTGATGTCCATCCACTTGCCACCCTGATAGGTCGTGGCCTTCTCGCCCTTCACCCACGTCCCCCCGACCTCGGCACTCGCCGTGCCGACGCCGCTGGCTGGGCGCGCCGGCGCCTGCGCGGAAAGGGAAACGCCGACAACGAGTGCGGCGGCAGTCACGAGGGATAACGTACGCAGTCGAGTCATTTGTCCTCCAGAGTCAAGAGCCAGAGTGAGATCGGAACACGTCGGCGCGCATTCGTCAACTGCTGTTGGTGTGAACGGACAGACCGGCGTCTGCATCCCCCCGCGGTCCGCGTCGGCGCTAATAGAGGGGGCGGACCTGTCCGACGAGATCGTGAATCGCGCCGGGAATCTCGGAGGGCGGGGCCGCCGGCTCGTGCGGTGCTTGGACATTCGTGCCATCGTATCCACCTTTCGGAAGATGTCCACGAAAGCGGATCACGCCCACCGCAACGGCTGGAAGCACAGGAACAGATACGACGGCACGTCGATCATGTTCTGGTTCCCGAGGGCGATCTGCCCCTCAGGCTCGTTGGGAACGCCGCGACTCTAATCGGACCTGAATCGGGAAGTATCGTTGGTTGCGGGGGGGGGATTTGAACCCCCGACCTTTGGGTTATGAGCCCAACGAGCTACCGGACTGCTCCACCCCGCGACACGGTGACAAGAGATTTATCGTAGCACAGCTTCGATAGGGCCTTTCAACGAATCTTTTTCGCGCTGCGACGTCCGTGAGCGCGTTCCGTCAGCGTTTTCGCTCCGACGCCCGGTAGCCGCGCAGCATGTTCTCCAGCGAGTAGTTGCCTTCGTGACAGGCAAACTCATAGACACGCTCGTTCGAGCGCGCCAGCGTCAGCTCGCCTTTCCACGGACGCGTGTAGGCGGTGGGATTGTCGACCTCGAATTGATACAGCAGCGTGTCGGGATCGAGCAGCCGGAACCGCTCGATCAACTGCAGGTGGCGATCCCAGCCGAAGTTGCCGCCGGCATCGCCGTAGTAGCCGATGGCATCGCTGAAATTCGTGGTGTCCACCACCAGGGTGTCGCCTTCCCAGCGCCCGATCGAATCACCGAGCGACGACCGTCGGTTCGCCGGCGCGTGCGGGCGGCCATCCAGGTAGATGATCCGCGCGTCGTGAATCATCTCGGCGTGCACCAGGATGGTCTTGCCGGTCTGCACGATCTGATAGTTGCTGTTGTAGGAATACGGCAGCATCGGCGGACCCGCCGTCAGAAACGCCAGGCATTGGTCCTGCAGCCCGAGATCTTCGGGATTCTCCGCCAGCTTCAATCGCGCCAGCCGCCCTCGCCGGAACTGCTCCGCCGCTGGTGTGAGGGGCGGAATCCGGCCATCGGCCGGCTCGGTGATGATCGACGTGCGCAGCGTCTTCACCACGCGCGTGCCCCATTCGCGGTAAAACACGTTGTAGGTGCCGGTACCCTTGCTCTTCGCGAGCTGTTCCGGCGTGGGCTCGGCGTTTCGCTCGGCAAACTCACGCTCGTAGGCGGCCGCTTCCTGTGGTGTGAAGAACGGCTTGTCCTTCAGCGCCGCCGGACGCTCGAGCGGCGTCACGGTCGCGGAATTCCAGGTGCCTTCCAGACTCGGCCGGGCCGCACGCCGCAACTGGCCGCTGGTCAGCGCCGGAAGCGAGGCGATCAGCGCCATCGCGCACCACACGGCCACCATTCGCGGACGCATCACGAGAGTCTAACGGAACGTCACGGGATTCTGTAGACTTACGGCCGGAGGAATGATGCTGACCTACGTTACTCGGTTCACCGTGACCGCCGCCTTCTCGTGCATCGCTACCACCGTCGGCGCGCAGACGCCGGGAGCCGCCGCGCCCGCCGCCCCCGTGAGCGTCGTCGTCGCCAAACCCACCTACACCACCATCCCGCTGGAAATCGCCGTCGATCGTCCCGCCGCCGACGTGTGGGCGCGCATTGGCAAGTACTGCGCGATCTCGGAGTGGCTGCCGATCGCAAAGGGCTGCACCATGCTGTCGGGCGTGGAAGGCGAAGTCGGCTCGGTGCGATCGATCGCCAACGAAGTGCTGGTCGGGAAGTCGGAGTTCTCGTACACCTACACCCAGACGCCGCGCGAAGGCCGTCCCTACAACCTGTATCACGGCACGCTTGAAGTACGTCCCGTGACGCCGAAGACGTCGAAGATCGTTTACACGCTGATGTACGACAATTCGATGCTGCCCGATGATGCCGCGCGCGAGAAGGACAAGGCGTCCCGCACCGCGATGTTCACCGGCGCCATCAACAACATGAAGATCCTCGCCGAAGGCGGCACGTTGCCGCCCAAGTAACACGACGGAACGCGTGACTCATGCGCAGGCCGCCCGCAAAGCGGCCTGCTGCAACGTCACTATTTGTGGGGCGCGGCCAGGTCGCCGATCATGACGGCGTCCACGGCCCGGTCAATTCGCAGGGTCGCCGAGTCAGGACGCACCGCAACAATCACGCCGCTGCCGACAACGTTGCGAGGACTCGCGGCGTCGCGGCGCCGGAAGATGGTCACCTGCTGGCCGCGCTGAATCCCCTGCATCAGCCCGCGATCGATCACCATCATCTGGCCGGTCGCGCCGGCGCTGCGATCGAACTCCCCAAACGCGATCTTCGCCGGCTGGTCGAAATTCGGGTCACCCGGCGCCACGACGAACGAGGCCGGCTGCGCCACATACGGCTCAACCGAATCGCCCGCCACGATTTCGCCGCACGCGTAGACCACCAGCGCCGACGCCGACGTGTCGCTGACGTCCGTGATCTGGATGAGCGCCACCGACTGCTCGCCAAACGTCTGGAGGTTGCGGGCCGCGTTGCGATCACCGGTCTGGAAACGGCGCCTGACGGCGAAGGTTTGCCCGGGTATCAGCCCCGTGGTGTTCCCGGTGTCGATGCGCAGCGGATCGCCGGGGCCGAGCAATTGCCGCCGCGGATCGTCACGATGCGACACCACCTTGCCAATCGAAATGCTGAAGGGCGGCGGCTCGCGCGGACCACACACCGGCGCCAGCAGTTCCTCTGTCGGCTTGAACTTCGGACGCGGCGGCGGTGACGGCTTCGGCGGCCGCGGCGGGGCCGGCGCCGGGGCGGTGACCTCCACGGTTTCGCTCAGTGGAGCGAGCGCCAGTTGCTGATCGAGCACCACCGTCTGGCCGGCGCCGAGCACCAGGCCGGTGCGCTGTCGCGATTCGAATCCCGAAAGCTCGAAGGAGACGTTGTACGTTCCCGGCGGCACCAGCGGCGTGACATATCGTCCCGCTTCGTCGGTAATGACCGGCGTCGGCGCAATGGCGCTGCCGGCCAGCGTCACGCTGACACCGGGCAACGCGCCGCCGGATGCGTCGATCACCGTGCCAATCACGCGCGCCCGGTCGGCCTGTCCGAAGACGGCCGGCGCCTGGATCAGCACCAGCACGACCGTAAGAGTCCTGACCACCCTTTCCGTTATCGGCGCCTCTGACGGCGCGCGTTAGCGTCAGTGATTGAGGTCGGTATCCTTCGTTTCATGCGTCAGCAGCAAGCCGACCAACGACAACGCCGACACGGCCGACAGGTAGTAACCGACGAACTGCAAGCCGTAGTTCTGCGCGAACCAGGTTGCCGCATACGGCGCAAGCGACGCCCCGAAGATGCCGGCCACGTTGAACGCGATCGAGCTGCCCGTGTAGCGCACCCGGGTTGGGAACAACTCCGACAGCACCGTGCCGAGCGGACCGTACACCAGGCCTGTCAACCCGAAGCCGAGACACAGCATGATCACCGCGCCGGTGGTACCCGACTCGAACAGCGGCGGCATGGCGAAGCCGAAGCCAATCGCGACGGCCGTCATCCAGATCATGAACCGGCGGCGGCCGTGCTCGGCCATGATCCCGGAGAACGGAATCGTCGCCGCGAAGAACAGGATGGCGAACAGCTGCATCACCAGGAACTCGTTGCGGGTATAACCCAGCGCGCTGACGCCCCACGACAGGCTGAACACCGACATCATGTAGAACAGCGCATAGGCGACGATGGAGATCATCGTGCCGAGGATCAGCATTTTCGGATGGTCCTTGAACACTGCGATCGCCGGGACCTTCACCTTGGCCGCATCCTTCTTCACCGCCTCGGCGAAGATCGGCGTCTCCGTGATCGTCAGGCGGACGTACAGACCCACCAGCACCAGCACGATGCTGGAGACGAACGGGATGCGCCATCCGAAGCTGAAGAACTGCTCGTCGGTGAGCCATCTGGACAGCAGCAGGAACGTGCTGCCCGACAGCACGAAGCCGAACGGCGCGCCGAGCTGCGGGAACATGCCGTACCAGGCGCGCTTGCCCGGCGGCGCATTCTCGGTGGCCAGCAGCACCGCGCCGCCCCACTCCCCGCCCAGGCCCAGTCCCTGGCCGAACCGGCAGATCGACAACAGGATCGGCGCCGCCACTCCAATTGACTCGTAGGTCGGCAACACACCGATCAACACCGTCGACAGGCCCATCGTCAGCAACGCCGCCACCAGGGTGGCCTTGCGGCCGATGCGATCGCCGAAGTGTCCAAAGACGATGGAGCCGACCGGCCGCGCGATGAAGGCGATCGCGAACGTCGCCAGCGATGCGAGCGTGGCGGTATTGGGATCGGCGGCCGGGAAGAACAGCCGCGGGAAGACCAGCACCGCGGCGGTGGCGTAGATGTAGAAATCGAAAAACTCGATCGTGGTACCGATCAGGCTCGCAAACAGAACCTGGCCAGGGGTGTTGATGGGTTTAGGCGTCGAAGTCACGATGGGGATGGTATCGCTTCTGCAATTCGATCCGGGTTCAGGATGGCGCGTGCTGCATCTCCGGCATCTTACGCTTCAGAGGCCCGCCGGCGGGCAACGCTACGCCACAGCCGCCAGCCGAGCAGAATCGCTACCAGGATCCCATAGTTGCGGGGATTCACCGGCACCAGCTTGACGCTGACCTTCCAGTAGTAGTGCAACACCGCGGCCATGGCCGTGATGTAAATCAACCGGTGCAGCAGGTTCCAATTCTTCCCCCCAAGGCGGCGGATCCAGCCGGTGGTTGACGTCAGCGCCAGCGGGACCATCAGGACGAACGCCGTGAAACCCGCAATGATGTACGGTCGCGTCGTCAGGTCCGCCACCAGTCCCGGCGCATCGAAGTTCGAGAAGCCTTCGATGAAGAACGTCGTCACAATATAGACGATGAAGTGCAGCGCGGCGTAGAAGAACGCAAACAGGCCGACCAGCCGCCGGTAGTTCACGAGCTGATTGATGCCGGTCAGCCAGCGCAGCGGCGTGACGGCGAGCGTGACCATGATGAAACGCAGCGTCCAGATCCCGGTAAAGTTGGTGACGGTCTCGATTGGATTGGCGCCGAGATCGAGAGAGAGGCTGTAGATCAGATACGCCAGCGGCGCGAGGCAGAGCAGCCAGACGACGGGCTTGAAGACCCGCCGCCGCCATTGTGTCGAATTCAACTGATCCCTAGTCCCTAATCCCTCATTCCTCATCCCCGCTCAGTAATTCCTCCGCAGATCCATCCCAGCATAGAGAGACGCCACCCGATCGCCGTAGCCGTTGAACATCAGCGTCTTGCGTCGGAAGAACTCGCCGAGGCGCCGTTCGCTGCCCTGCGACCAGCGCGGGTGATCGACCTGCGGGTTGACGTTGGCGTAGAAGCCGTACTCCGCCGACTGCATCTTCTTCCAGGTGTTGACCGGCTCGGTTTCGGTGAACGACACGCGCACGATCGACTTGATGCTCTTGAAGCCGTATTTCCACGGCACGACCAGCCGGAGCGGCGCGCCGTTCTGGTTTGGCAGCACTTCGCCGTAGAGGCCGAGGCCGAGCAGCGTCAGCGGATGCATGGCTTCGTCCATGCGCAGGCCCTCGTGGTACGGCCAGGGCAAGGCCGGTTCGGTCTGTCCCGGCATCTGCTTGGTGTCGACCAGCGTCCTGAACTCGACGTACTTCGCGCGCGACGTGGGCTGGAAGCGCTCGAGGAACTTGCTCATCGGGTAGCCGGCCCATGGGATCACCATCGACCACGCTTCGACGCAGCGCATGCGGTAGATGCGCTCCTCGATCGGCGCCCATTTCATGATGTCTTCGATGTTGTAGGTACCGGGCTTGCCGCACTGCCCCTCCACGACCACCGACCACGGCCGGGGGCGCAGGGTGTGCGCGTAGGCGGCCGGATCCTCTTTGCGGGTGCCGAACTCGTAGAAATTGTTATAGGTGGTGACGTCTTTGTACGAGTTCATCTTCTCGTCGGTGCCGAAGGGCCCCTTGACGAGATTGGGGAGCTTCTGCGCGTCCGGATTCTGCGCCGCCACCTCTTCGTTGCCGCCGAACAGGCCCAGTCCGTTGGTCGCGACGGCCGCGGCCGTCACGCCGGCGGCGGCAATGAATTCCCGCCGCTTGACGAAGAGTGCCTTCGGAGTCACCTCCGACTCACTTAAATCCGGCGCCTTCTTGATCAACATAGCCAGATGATACTTCAGGCGCCGGCCGCAGGCCGGGGGGTTCAGGCACAATGCAGAAAGTGGATCGGGGGAGATATGGCCGGGTCGCCCCGGCACCCGGCAACTTGGCGCCGAGGCACCCACCACGTGACGCCGTCCGACGACCTCGACGCCCTGATCGGCGAACTGAACGCGACCGGCATGAGCTCGTCGCACCGCGACGGAGCATCGCAGGTCGAAGACTGGCTGGCCGAGGTCGTGAGGCGGCGCGGCAGCGATCTGCGCTGGTGGCGGGCAGCGCACCAGTGGTCCGGCTGGACGGGCGGCTGTCGCCGATCGCCAGCGCGGTGCTTGATGGCGACGAGATCGCAGGGTCGATGCTTCCGCTCCTGCCGCCTCACGCCGCCAAACAGTTCCACGCCACCGGCATTGCCGACGCGTCGTTACGGCTGCCGTCGCTGGGTCGGTTCGCGTCAACCTGCATCACGAGCGCGGCCGTCCGGCAGGCGCCGGACATCCTGGTGATCGGCGAGATGCGCGATCCGGAATCGATGCGCAGTGCGTGATCGGCGGCGGAGACCGGCCACCTGGTCTTCAGCAGCCTGCACACCACCGATGTCGCCGGCTCGATCGCGCGCATCTGCGATTCGTTTCCGGACGGGCGCCAGAATACGATTCGCCAGGAAGTGTCGCTGGCCGTGTCGGCGATTGTCAGGCAGTGGCTGGTGCCGAACATTGGCGGCGGCCGCGTGCCTGCGGTGGAAGTGTTGCGCGTCGGCTTCGGCGCGCGGCGGCACATTCGCAAGAACGTGCTGCACCATCTCCCCCAGGAGATCACCATCACGCGCAAAGGCGGTTCGGTCACGCTCGAGAAGTCGCTGGCCAGGCTGGTGAGGGCCGGCGCGATCGCACGCGCCGACGCCCTCGAACGCGCCGCTCACCAGGATGAGCTCGGCGCGCGCCTGACCCAGCCAGGGCCGACTGGGCCTCGCCATCGGCAGGGCGGAAGCTCCATTTCAGGATCCAGGGTCGAATTGCTGTAATTGAGCGCCGGATGGCCGTATGCTGGTGGCCGCTGACTACGGCTTTGTGGTTGCCGTTCTCTGGAGGATTCATGACCGCCCCGCTCCGACGTGTGTGTGTATTTGCCTTTGCCGTGTTGTTGAGCACGGCCGGCGCGCTGTACGGCCAGACCCAGACAGGAGAAATCCTTGGCCGGGTAACGGATGGCACCGGCGCCGTTCTCCCCGGTGCCACGGTCACCATTTCCGGCGCCGCCCTGCTGCAGCCGCAGACGGGTGTGTCGGCTTCCAGCGGCGCCTTCCGATTCCCGAACCTGCCGATTGGTGTCTATTCGGTGACGTTCGAGTTGCCCGGTTTCAAGCGGATGGTGCGCGCGGACGTGCGCATTCAGGCCGGGTTCAACGCCGAGGTGAACGGCCGGCTGGAATTGTCCACGGTCGAGGAGACCGTCACGGTCACCGGGGCAAGCCCCATCATCGACGTGCGGTCGAACACGCTTGGCACGAACTTCGGCAAGGAGTTGCTGGAGTCCATTCCATCGGCACGGGATCCGTGGGTGATCCTGGAGCAGACGCCGGGCATGGTGATGAGCGTGCAGAACGTCGGCGGCAATATCTCCGGTCAGCAGGCCAGCTTCGCCGCGCACGGCAGCTCCTCCAACCAGCAGTGGAACCTGGACGGCGCCACCATCACCGACATGGCCGCGGGTTCGTCGCCAACCTATTTCGACTTCGATTCGTTCGAGGAAATTCAGATTACGACGGCCGGCGGCGACGCGTCGCAGGAGGCCAGCGGGGTTGCCATCAACTTTGTGACCAAGGGTGGCGGCAACAAGTTCAAGGGCTCCGGGCGGCTGTTCGATGCCAACAAGCGGTTTCAGTCGAAGAACGCCCCTGCCGAAGTGATCGCCCAGGGCGGCGGCGCTGGCAACCCCCTCAAGGACGTCATCGAATACGGCGTCGAAGCCGGCGGACCGATTGTCAGGGACAAGGCGTGGTTCTGGGGCGCCGTCAGCCGGCAGAGCATCAAGGTCGGCGTGTTGGGCTTCCTCAAGGCCGGCGCGCCTGCCGGGTCGACCGACGCCGACGACTTGGAAACCGACTTGACGGTCCTGAACAACCAGAACCTGAAGCTCAATTACGGATGGGCGCCCGGCCACAAGAGCACGTTCCTCTACAGCCGCGGCGACAAGATCCGTAACGCGCGTGGGGCCGGCCCGACGACTCGCATCGAGTCAACGAATCGCCAGACGGGGCCGACCAACTACTACAAGATCGAACATCAGTGGGTCGCCAGCAATCGCCTGATGGTCGAAGGCGAATACAGTTATAACAACGCTGGCTTCCAGCTCAACTTCCACAAAGACGAACTGGCCACGGTTCAGCGCCTGTTGCATGTCGACCAGGGCAACACGCTGAGCCGCTCCGGTTCGTTCAGCGACAACATTCGCCCCACCTACGAGGCGCGGATGGATGGCAACTACTTCCTGCCGTCGTTTCTGGGCGGCGACCACTCCACCAAGTTCGGTGTCCGCTGGCGCAGCACGCCGTACCAGACGATCAGCAAGACCGGCGGCGGGGTCACGGCGCGCATCCGCTCCTCGGGCGTCCACGAGGTGGATGTCACGCGCGACGGAGATACCAACCGCGAGATGTGGCAGTACTCCGCCTACTTCAGTGACTCCTACAAGGTGAAGCGGGCGACGCTGACTTACGGCATACGCTACGACCGGCAGGACGACCGTGCCACGACCGCCAGCATTGCCGCCAGTCCGCTGCTGCCGGATCTGCTGCCGGCGGTGCAGTTTACCGGCGCCGATGGCGAGGCGGTCTACAACGACGTCGCGCCGCGGATCTCGCTCGCCTACGACTTGTTCGGCAACGGCCGGACCGTGCTGAAGGCCAGCGGCGCACGCTACTACGGTCTCGGCATCTACACCGCCGGCAGCATCAGCCCGACCGGGCAGACCACGCTGTCGTATTTCTGGAACGACCTGAACGGCGACCTGTTCGTCACTCGCAACGAGATTGATTTCGCCCGCGGATTCCGCGCGACGCCATCCGCCAACTACGATCCGGCCAATCCCGCATCGGTGGTCTCCCCGAACCGCATCGACCCGAACCTCGAGAACGACATCACCGACGAGTTTGTCGCCACCATCGATCACGAGCTGATGGCCGATATCGCCGTCGGCGTCAGCTACATCTGGCGTCGCTATCACAACTTCCAGCAGAATCAGCGGGCCGCCACGCCGGACTCCTATACCCCGGTCACCTTCACCGCCGCCTGCGGCAACACCTCGTGCTCGCAACCAAGCTACACCGCCACCTACTACCAGCGCGCCCTCCCACTGCCGACGGGCACGGTGCTGCGCAACACCCAGGGCTCACGGGACTACAACGGTATCGAAGTGACGCTCCGCAAGCGCTTCAGCAAACGCTGGTTGATGAACAGCAGCTTCACGCTGAACAACACGGTCCTGGGCTATGAAACGGCATCGGATTTCTCATCGTCGAGCGACCCGACCAACTTCGACTTCACGAACGGCGCGGATTCAAGCGGCCTGAACGGCCCGCGCTGGACCGCCAAGCTGTCGGGGATGTACGCGCTGCCCTGGAACATGTCGGTGGCGGCGTTCTACAACCTGCGCGATGGTCTGCAGTTCAATCGGACCATTCTTTCGCCAAATCGCACCGGCCAGCTCGGCACCGTTTCCGTGCTGACGGCGCCACAGGGGTCGGATCACTACCCCACGTTCAGCCAACTCGACCTGCACTTTGACAAGGGCTTGCTGTTCGGGCAGCGCCGCATCCAGTTCAACGTCGACGCCTTCAATCTCCTGAATGCCGCGACGGTGCTGGCGCGGCAGACCCGGCAGAATTTCGCGCAGGCCAATTTCGTCACCAGCATCCTGGCGCCGCGGGTGGTGCGATTCGGACTGAAGGTGAACTTCTAAGGTCGGTGATGGCAAGCGAATCGGATCAGGGGCGCCACTAGCGCACCTGGTCCCATCGCCTGCCATCCGCGATGCCGCGGGCAAAGCACATCTCCGCGCGCGCATACGCATCGCGTTGGGCGCCGGCGGACAACGCCCGCAGAAAGTCGTTGTCGCTGGGGCATGCGACCCGCTCGGGGCTCTTCAGCCGCTCCCCAGGCGGTCGCGCGAAGTACGCCGCCGCGCCTTCCCGCACCCACATCGGCCGTTGTGCGAGCGCGGCATCCAGCAGCACGTGCGTCAGCTCGTGGCGCACCGTGCGTTCGAGCTGGCCCTGTGCCCGCAGCGTGGCGATCGGCAACAGGTCAATCGACGCGCCTTCGGTGGCGCCGGAAACCCACCACGGCTGTCCAGTGGTGCGTCCAAAGCTCTCGACGTTGGCGTGCACCGTCACGCGCACGCGGGGCGGCGGCGTGACGCCGGTCAGCGCGACGATCTCATCGCGCGTGCGGGCGATCAGCGACACCAGCGCGGCACGCTCGCCCTCTTCGTTGAGTGGCAGCGCGAGAGCGATGTTGGCCGGCAGGGGTGCGAGAACCGGCGCGGCAGAGGCCGCGGTCGTCGTGGGGACGGTCGTCGCATTGACGGCGCCAACCGTCAGTCCCGGGAAATAGAACTTGAGGATGTCGTCGGCGGTCGCCCCCTTCGACGCCCGGCGGCCGGCCCCGATCACGCACAAGCCGACGCCGTGACCGAACCCCGCGCCTCTGAATCGATAGCCGGTGCCGGTGCGATCCAGCTCGAACGAGGTGCTCTTGATCGACTGCCAGCCGGCGACCAGGCCAACCGCCATGCGGAAGTCGTGGCCGCTGATCTCCGGCGGCGTAAACCCCTCAACCGCCATCCGCGCAACACGACCCGACGTATTGCGCGTCAGGATGCGCAGGCCGCGCAATTGCGACCCGCGCAGGCCGGCCACGCGTAGCGCCTGCACAATCTCGGCGACGCGCACCTCGCTCGTCCACGCCGGTTCATCGCGGCAGGCATCATCGTCTTGCGCCGGCTCGTACGCGTAGTCGATCGCGCCCGGCCACACCTGCGAAGCCAGCTCCGACTTGCCGCCGCACCAGGCGGAGTAGAACACGAACGCCGGCTGGCCGCGATACACGAGCACTCGCCCGCTGGTCGCGGCCGCGGCGCGGCGGGTGATCGCGGTCGATGCGCGAACCACCTGGCAGTGCGTGGTGTCGCACAGGTCGTAGCCCTCGCGCCGATGCCGGTTACGGTTGGCCATCGCAAACGTGCGCGCGGTGATCGCCAGCGCCTGTTGCGCCGCGTCGCCCGCCTTCGGCTGTCCTTCACCCGCGAGCACCTGCGCAATGTAATCGTCGATCGGTAGCGTTTCGACGCGCGTCCCCCCGTTCGCCAGCGAACGGCCGAGCCGGATTAGGGGGTCGGGACCATTTTTCGCATTCTCACCGCTACTGCTTGGGCTCTGTCCACCGGCCGGCCGCAGCCGGTTGGGGGTATTCCCGGGTAAATGGCCCCGACCCCCTAAATCCGCGGCGATCTGGGTCGCACCCATGCCGGCGGCGCCACGCAGACCGTCCAGTAGGATTGCACGCGTCTCGGCCTTCATCGCGACGGGCTTGTCCTTGCCCGCCGCGGCAAGACGGGCCCGAGCTTCCCGCCGGTCGCGGGGATCGTCCAGGCTCCCCACGAAATACGCGTGCCTCGACGACTTGTCTTCGGGCAGTCGGGCCGCTTGCTGGGCGTGCAAAGACACAGCGACGACCGTGATCGAGAGGCTCGCCGTCGCCCCGCCCAGCAGTCTCATAGCTTGGTCTTACACTTGGGCCGGCACTTGCACGGGATCGCCTTGTCGCCATCCGTGTTGTAGTCGTAGACCAGCTCCTGGCCCTTGCGAATCTGTTTGGCCGCCCGAATCCAGATCGTCTTGGTCTTCTGGTCGACCTCGATCCAGCAGTTCGGCCTGCACGAGTGGTTGACGAACCGGGCGACGTTGCCGCCCACCGCCGCGTCACGGCTCCAGTTGCGGTTGACGCGGAACACCCAGATGCAGCCCCTGGACAGGTAGCGGTCCTCACGCGATTCGCTCCGCTTGTTATTGATGAGTTCGCCGGCGTAGTCGATGATGCGCTTGTTCTTGTTGATGGTCTCGAGCGCGAACACGCCGTAACCGTGCAGCCTGGATTGCTTACGTTCAATCTTCGGTAATACCAACGCTTCGGACACCTTCCTGAGGGATCACCCCAATGACGCCTGCCAGCCACGTTCCTCAACGACGATCGGGTCCGCTCACTGCGCATCCGCGCCCAATGGAAAATGATACATTGTCGCCAGAGAGGTGAACCGTGCAACGCTTTACAACTGGTTTGGTTCTATTCGCGTGCCTGGGGGTTGCCGTGCAGGGTCAGCGTCAAGTGTTTCCGGGAAGCGGGAGCGCGCCGCTCAGCGCGGCCGTAAAGGCCGATGGATTGATCTATGTCTCGGGTGCGTTGTCGACCAAGGGCGACGTCACACAACAGACGATGGGCGTGCTCGATAGCCTGGCGGCCAACCTGAAAACCGCCGGGTCGAGCCTGGACAACGTGGTGGCCGCCACGGTTTACCTCAAGAACGCCACCGACGCCCCGGCGATGACCGAGGTGTGGCGCCAGCGCTGGCCGAAGAACCCGCCCACGCGCACCACTGTCGTCGCTGACTTCGTGGCGCCCAACGCGCTGATCGAAATCGCGGTGATTGCCGTGGCCGACGGCGGTGAGCGTGTCGTCGTTCACCCCGCTGGCTGGTCAACGGCCAACCCCTACAGCCACGCGATTCGCTCGGGCGACACGCTGTTCATTTCGGGCCAGGTGTCGCGCGACCCGAGGGCGAACACGCCAATCGAGGGCGACGTCACCACCCAGGTCAAGACGATCTTCGCCAACACGGAAGAGATCCTCAAAGCCGCCGGCTTCACCATGAGCGACATCGTCGCGAACAAGGTCTATCTGACCGACGTGCAGACGTTCGGCGAGATGAACAAGGCCTACGTGCCGAACTTCCCGAAGAACCCGCCGGCGCGCGCGACGGTCATCGTCGGGCTGCCCGGTCCGCAGTACAAGGTGGAGCTGACACCGACCGCGGTCCGCGGCAACAAGGAAGCGATCACCACGCCGGCGGCCGACGGCACGCCGGGCAAGCCGAGCGCGACGCTGAGCAACGCCATCAAGGTCGGCAATCGCCTTTACGTCGCCGGCATGCTGGGCAACAACGCCACCAACAAGGGCAATGTCGAAGCGCAGACCACCGAAACGCTGGCGCGCATCGAGCGCACGTTGAAGGCGGCGGGGTTCAGCTTTGCGGATCTCGTCGACGCGCAGGTCTACATCAGCGACGCGTCGTACTTCCAGGCGATGAACACCGCCTATCGCGCCGCGATCGGCAGGGATTTCCCCGCCCGCGCCACCCTGAAGACCGGTCTCGTGGGCTCGGAAGGCCTGGTGGTCGAGATCATGTTCGTGGCGTCGAAATAATCGCGGCGGCGCGGTCCCGCGCCGCCGTCGCGGTCGCACCGACTGACCCGGGACACCACCGGCTCAGCGGTCCACGAACGACCAGAAGGTCGCGTGGTAGCTCCATACCGTGAACGCGATCCTGCGCTTGTCGGGCGACCATGCCGGCTGGGTCTTGTGGGACGGATCGCGTGTCACCTGGACGGGCGCGCTGTTGCTGTCGATGGCTTTCGTGAAGATCTGATAGTAGCCATCGGCGGCCGGGGCGACAAACGAGAGCGATTTCCCGTCCGGGGACATTCCCAGGCCCGAGAAGTCGTGTTCGCTCGCGTAGCGATGCACGACCCGCGCCGCACCACCGGCGGCCTGCACCGTGAACAGCACGTGGCGGCCCGGCGCCTCCTTCGCGGCCGCGGCGATCGACCGGCTGTCGGGCAGCCACTCCGCATGCCCCATCTCGCCGGCAATGCCGGCGACGGCGATCTCCCTGATGTCCGATGTCACCTGCCCGGTGTCCTGGTTGATGCCAATCGTGTAGATCACCGACGCGCCGTCGCTCTTGCGCGCGCCGTTCAACACCACGGTCGTACCGTCAGGCGACCACCGCGGCCAACCAACTTCAGCGCCTCGTCCGAGAAATGTCATGCGCCTGTCGGGTTGGCTGCCGCCCGCCTTCGCCAAGGCCGCGGCAGACGGGTCCACCGGCCTCAGCCAAATATCGTCGGACATCTCTTTGTGCGAGTGGTATGCGATCCACTTGCCGTTCGGCGACCACGCCATCGCCTGGTCTTCGGACTCGCTTTGTGCGATGACGTCGATCGGCTTCTCGATCGGCACCGGCCGGGTGGTGTCCACCACGCCAATCTCCTGGGCGATGTCGGGGTAGTTGCCGTCATCAAGCACGCGCCGCCATGTGCCGTAGGTGAACGCAACGAGCGGCTGTGACGGGTGATACGACGGCGTCTCCGATTGAAACGTGGTCAGCTGTCGCGTGTTGCCGCCCTCGGCCGGCACGTCGGCGAGGTGGGTGCGATAGGACTGCACCTTGAACACCACCGTTCCATCGCCGGCCACCGACGGCGCGTAGGCATCGCGGGAGAACGACGTGATGCGCCGCGCGCCCCACGTACGCAGGTTGGCCTGCCACAGCGCCACCATGCCGTTGTCGGCCGGCGAGGCGAAGTAGACATGATTGGCAGTGAAGGCAATCGGTCCGTAGACATCCACGTCCGGATTGAGCGCCTGCTTCTCGCCACCACAGGGGATCACCAGGCGGCGATCGACGACGCAGGCCTGGTTGCCGTCGCGCATGGGGGCAGACATTGCGGCACGCGGCCGCGGCACGACGGTGTCGTTCGACGTCCACTCGAGAAAACGCACCTGCCCGTCGGCGGGCGGCAGCGACACAGGCGTGCCGCCGCCAATCGGGACAATGCGAATGTATCGGCCCTCGGTATAAGCGAACTTCTTGCCGTCCGGAGAGATCGCGCCGGCCGGATCGCGATACCCGACCACACCCTGCTGATGCGCGGTGGTCACGTAGGCGAAGGTCGGCGATTCAGCGGTCGGGGCGGCAACGGGCCGCATCCAGAGCATGACGGCCGCGGCCGCGGTGATGGCCAGCAGGACGAGTAGTCGCACGCTGGAATTCTAGCCTGCCTCGCCGCGGACGACTCGTGTGTTCGTGGCGCCTCAATGGAAGTCGTGAGAGTCAATAGCCGCTTCGTCCGGCATGCCGTCCAGCTTCGACATCCGCTCCGCCTTGATTGACGTCACGCCGTCCTGGTTCTGCAGAATGCCCTCGACGAGCAGGAACGACGATTCCACCACGGTGAGGCGATCGGCGGCGTAGAGATCCGGCCGGATGATGATGTTCGAGATCCCGGTTTCGTCCTCGAGCGTGAGGAAGACGAAGCCCTTGGCCGTGCCCGGCCGTTGCCGGGTGATCACCATTCCCGCCGTCCGCACTCGCCGCCCGGCCCGCTGGCGTGGCAGGTCCAGCGCCGGAATCACGCCCCGCATTGCCAGCTCGCGGCGCCGGAACGTCAGCGGGTGTGGCCCCACAGTGAGCCCGGTGCCGGTGTAATCCGCAATCAGTCTCTCGGAGATGGTCATCTCCTCCAGCGGACTTTCCTGCCTACCGGCTTCTGGATACTGGCTACCGGCTACCGGATACTGGCTACTATCTTCATACAACGCGCCCGCAGGACGTATGGCTCGTTCGACCTGCCACATTGCCGAGCGGCGGTCGTGGCCAAGCGAATTCAAGGCGCCGATCTCGGCCAACATCGCAATTTCATCGCGACGCACATGCACGCGGCGCACCAGATCGTCGATTGATCTGAATCGCCCCGCTGGAACGAGCGCCGGCGTCCATTGATGCGAGCAGACGTTGCAAAAACACCCGGTTTCGACTTCTATCATCAGCGGGTCATCACAACCGCACTTGGGGCATTTCACGAAATGAGAAGTCGGAGGTGAGAAGTGAGAAGTGTCAGCGATCGCCTTTCCAATCTCCGCTCGCAGCCCTCGCACATAGCGCATGCCCACTCTCACGGCGCCGTCAGCCTCCACCGTGCAATCCCAGTGCGACACCTGCACGTCGATCGGATTGAAGCGGACGCCGCGGCGTTGCGCGTCCTTCACCAGCGTGGCGGGATGGTAGAACCCCATCGGCTGGTTGTTGAGCAGCGCGGTGTAGAACGCCGCCGGGAAATGCGCCTTGAAGTAGGCGCTCGCATAGGCGATCAGCGCGAAGCTGGCGGCGTGTGATTCCGGGAAACCGTACAGCGCGAACGAGGTGATCGACAGCACGATGCGATCGGCGGTCTCGCCGGTGATGCCGTGCCTGGCCATGCCCTCGCGCAGCAGGCCTTCGAGCTGCTTCATCCGCTTCTCGGACCGCTTGAAGCCCATGGCGCGGCGCAGATCCTCGGCCTGTCCGCCGGTGAAGCCCGCCACCACCATCGCCATGCGCAGCAACTGTTCCTGGAACAGCGGCACGCCGAGCGTGCGCTCGAGAATGGGCTCGAGCAGCGGATGGTCGTACGACACCGGCTCGCGGCCGGCGCGGCGATTCAAATAGGGATGCACCATCTGCCCGACAATGGGTCCCGGTCGAATCAGCGCCACCTCGACGACCAGGTCGTAGAATTTTTCCGGGCGCAGCCGCGGCAGCGTCGCCATTTGCGCGCGCGATTCGACCTGGAACACGCCAATGGTGTCCGCCGCACGCAGCATTTGGTAGACCTCGGGATCATCTGGCGGAAGTGAGGCGAGCGTCACTTCTTGACCGCCTGACGGCCTGACGGTCTGACGGCCTGTATTAATCAGCGTCAGCGTATCCTGCAGCACGGCCATCATGCCGAGGCCGAGCAGGTCGACCTTGATCAATCCCATGTCGGCGCAGTCTTCCTTGTCCCACTGCACAATCACGCGGCCGGGCATGCTGGCGTTTTCGAGCGGCACCACCGACGACAGCTCGCCCTGGCACACCACCATGCCGCCCGAGTGCTGGCCGAGATGCCGCGGCAGGTCCTGCATCTGCCGCCACAGGCCGGCGAAGTGCTTGACCCGCGGCTCGTCGCCGGCCATGCCGACCTCGGACAGCTTCTTCGACAGCGTGTCGTCGGGATCGATGTACTCGAACTGGTGCATCACCTTGGCCAGGCGATCGACCTGCCCCGCGTCGAGATCGAGCGCCTTGCCGACGTCGCGCGCCGCGCTCTTGCCGCGATACGTGATCACGTTGGCGGTCATCGCCGCGCCGTGCTGCCCGTATTTCTCGTAGACGTGCTGAATCACGCTCTCGCGCCGGTCGCCGCTCGGCAGATCGAGGTCGATGTCGGGCCACTCGCCGCGCTCCTCCGACAGGAACCGCTCGAACAGCAGCTCCATACCGACCGGATCGACTGCGGTGATGCCCAGGCTGTAGCACACGGCGCTGTTGGCCGCCGAGCCGCGGCCCTGCACCAGGATGTCCTGCTGCCGGCAGTAATTGACGATATCCCAGACGATCAGGAAGTAGCCGGCCAGATCGAGCTTCTCGATCAGGTCGAGCTCGCGCGAGATCTGGGCACGCGCGCGATCGTGATACGGGCGATACCGGTGGCGCGCGCCGACCTCGGTGATCTTGCGCAAGAACGACATCTCGGTCTCGCCGCCCGGGACGGGATACTTCGGGAAGCGATAGCCGAGATCGCTCATCGAGAACTGCAGCCGATCGGCCAGCGCCACCGACGCCCGCACCGCCTCGGGGCGATCGGCAAACAGCCGTGCCATCTGCGCCGGCGGCTTGAAGTAGCGCTCGGCATTGGCTGCCAGCCTGCGGCCCGCGCGCATCACCGTGACGTGCTCGCGAATCGACGTCAGCACGTCGAACAGCGGGCGTTCCTCGGGCGTGGCAAACGCTACGCCGCCAGTGGCCACCAGCGGCACGCGAAACGCCTCCGCCAGGCACGCCAGCGCGTCGTTGTCGTCTTCCTGGTCGCGCTGCAGGTGCCGCTGCAGTTCCACGTAGGTACTGGCGCGGCCGAAGATGCCGACAATGCGATCGAGCAGGCCGCCGACGCCGAACCGCTCGGCGTGCAGCAGAGCCCGCCCGGGCAGGGCGATGAGCCCGGTGGTGAAGCCGTCGAGCTCGTGGATCGCCAGTGCGCCTTCGCCCTTCGGGCCGCGCAGTTTCATGCGCGACAGCAGGCGGCACAGATTCCGCCATCCGTCCTGGGAGGCACACAACACCGGAAGTGAGAAGTGAGAAGTGTGCGGTGAGAATGTTGCTGGCTTCCCACTTCTCTCTTCCAACTTCTCACTTCGCACGTCTGACTTCCTACTTCGTATGGTCAGCTCCGCCCCAATCAGCGGCTTGATGCCGGCGGCGAGCGCGGCCTTATGAAAGCGCGGTGCACCCGACACGCCGTCGCGATCGATCAGCGCCGCGGCGGAATAGCCCAGCGTCGCCGCTCGATCGACGAGCGCCTCGGGAAGCGAGGCCGCGCGAAGAAAGCTGAAAGCCGAAGAGGTATGCAGCTCGATATACACGGATCACGTACGCCAGTGGCGCTTTAATCAATAACGCCCTCGAGACACCACTGCCCCACCTCACGCTCGACGACCAATCGGTAGATCGTCCCGTCCGGCATCGCGACATCCCACTCATCGCGATCCCATCCGCCCTGCTGGCCTGCCGGCCCGCTGGCCAGCTGGCCTGTCTCCTCCCACCACTCTCCAGAGGTCCGCCACGGCCCGGCCGCCTGCACGATGGCGCCGCTGCTGAACCCCTGCCGATCGGTCTGCACCCGTACGGGACGCCCTTCGTGCACCGCCACACGAGTCGGCACGGGGCACCGGAATCGTCGAAGGGCGGACGTCAATTCGGCGATGGAAGATTCCTTGATTGGGTGACTGTTGGGTGATGGCCGATTGTCGATTGGGTGATTCACGTGGAATTCACGCATTTCGAATGCGCCAGGCTTCCAGGTGTCCACCAGGCCGGGCGATCCCACGTGTCCTTCCCCCATGAGCGCCGTCAGCCGTGCCACAAGCGTCGTCACCTGCTCGGGCGCGGGTTGCGCGCGCGCCAGCAGCGTCCACTGCAGCACGCGCGCCGGCGTCGGCTCGATGAAGACGCGGACGACGTCGATCGGCGCATCGGGCGGGTGGGATTCGAGATCCAGCAGGATCAGCGTGCGCAGCGTTTTGGGATCGCGCATCGGCGCCGGCAACTGCAACGTCCTTGTAAAGACACTCCTCGTCGTCAGACGAAGCGAGGTGTAAATCGCCGCGGCGCCGCGATCGGCGCGCTCGAGCTGCTCGGCCAGCGGCTCGAGGAGCCGCGCCAGCACGAACGACAGCGGCTCGAGGCCTTCGATTGGCCACTCGAGCTCGAGCGACACCTCGAACGGCACGTCATCCACCCACGGCACCATTGGCCGCGCATCCATGCCGCGCGCGAGCTGCTGCCAATAGGCGCCGCGATCGCCGAGACGCTCGTGGATGTCGGGACCTGGCAACGCCGACAACGCGCCCAGCGTGCGAATCCCCCACTTGCCCAGGATGTCGAGCACACGATTGTCTGGCGCGCGGCGTTTGCCTCTGCTCGCCTGATGCGTATGACGGGGGTGATGCCAGCCGCTGGGCTCGGAGGCCTGGAGGCCTGGAGGCCCGGAGGCCCGGAGGCCTGAACCAGACAGTCTCTCAAACTGATCGAGCACGCCAACGCTGAGCGGGGCGAGGACGATCGCTTCCTTGCCCGGCATCACCACCGTGAGGCCAGGGCTGCCGAGGGCCAGCAAGGCCGCCGCGGTTTGCGTTGACGCAATTGCAACACGCGGAATCGTGTCACCAGGAGACAGTTTCGATAGCGCATCGCGAAGGTGCTCCCCTAATTGCTGGGCGGTGCCGAACAGGCGCGACAGGCCGCCGGCATCCAGCAGGATGACGGCGCCGAGGTGCTCGAAGCGCGGCGTGAACTGGCGCGCGACGCCGGCGAGCGCCGCCGCCGGCACCGATGGCGCGTAGAGGGCTGCGAACATGGCTGCTAGGTCAGCGCGTTGACGACGGTCGTGGCGAGCGGCACATCCTGCGCGTGCGAGCAGCGGGCCGCGCTGATGCTGGCGCGCGTGCACACGCCAATGACCCGGCGCGTGCGATCGTGGCTGCCTCTCCACTGGATGCGCGTGTCACCGCCCACGACCATGGAACGGCCGCCGGCGCTGCGCGCCACCGGCTGCGCCGCGAGAATCATCACCGCCGTGTCGCTGCCCTCGATGGCGCGCTCAATGCGGAACCACGTAGACGCCGGCAACCGGCGCAGGGCCGTGGCGGGCACATCGATCAGATCGATCACCACCAGCGTGCACACGCCCGACTGCACGACCAGGTTCAGCGACTTAATGGCGCGATCGATGACGCGCTCGAGGAACGTGCCGGGGCCGTTCACCGCACGCACGCCAGGCAGCCACGCCGGATCAATCGCCGCGGCGGTTTTGGAAACCGCCTGCCCCCGCACCCACAGCAGGCGCGACAAATCGATGCCGCAGGCATGCGCTGTCGGCGGATCGAAGCGATCGAACGTGTCGATGAGCGCAATCGATTCACCGCGGCGCGACGCGGCAGCGAGCGCAGCCCATGCCACGCTCGTGCGCCCGGACGAAGCCGGCCCCACCACTTCCGAAACCTGGCCGCGCGGCACGCCACCGGCGAGGGCGCGATTCAGCGCATCGGAACCCACTGGCGACACAGCGTCTTCGCCCGGACGTTCGGGCAACGTAGAGGTGAGCGTGCGATCGAGTTTTTTCTCGCGGAGAAGGGCTTCTACAGCGGCACGGGCGGCCATGATCACCTCTGCCAGTACGTAATTTCGCTAAACTTTCGCCATTATAGCGACCATAGAACGAAAGTAAAGCGAAAGAACCGGCGCTGTGACAGTTGAGGTCAAAACCCCAGAAATCTGGTGAAAAAGCTGTAATTTAGAGTCGATGCGAACCCGCCGGCTGGCGCTCGGCACGCTCATCGCGATGGTCATCGCCGCCACCACCGTGACCGCACAAATCTGGGTGGGCGGCTACGGCGGACGCACCCCGCCGCGCTTCCCCACCGCGACCAGCTTCGGCGGCGGCTTCAACTTCTGCCGCGTGATGTTCACCAGCGATCATCGTGAGAAACAGGGCTGGGCCACCGACTATCCCGGCGCCGACATCAACTTCAGCGTCCGCATCGCCGAGCTCACCAAGATCCAGGTGAAGATGGCCGATGACGGCGAAGGCGGCAGCGACCCCGATGCCGTGGTGGTGCGGCTGACGGACGATGCGCTGTTTCAGTGCCCGTTCATCTTCATGGAGGACGCCGGCACGCTACGCTTCAACCGCAACGAAGTGCAGCGGCTGCAGGACTACCTGCTCAAAGGCGGCTTCCTGCTGGTGTCCGACTATCACGGCACCTGGGCGCGCGAGCAGTTCGAGGAAGAGATGGCGCGCGTGCTGCCGCCGGCGCGCTTCCCGATCCTGAACCTGACGCCGCCGAACGACCATGCGATCTGGAGCACGATGTTCCCGGTGAAGCAGCTGCCGCAGATGGCGTCGATCGCCACGTGGCGCCGCACGGGCGGTGACGTCATTGAGCGCTGGAATGAAAACGGCGCGCCGCCGGCCGCCTACGGCATTGCCGACCAAGACGGCCGGTTGATGGTGGTGATGGTCCACAACACGGATCTCCCCGATCCGTGGGAGCGCGAGGGCGAGGATCGCGGCTACTTCTACCAGTTCTCGCCGGATGCGTATGCCGTCGGCATCGACATCCTGCTCTATGCGATGAGTCACTGAGCGGGCCACGGGCTACGGAAAGCAGGATGTTCGTATTCTTCTCTAATCGGCTTGGTTGCTTTGGATCGATTGCGATCTCCCTTGTGGGAACCGCGCTCTTGCTGATGCTGATGCGCAGCTGCGCCTGACGAGCTGTCGATGAAGGCGATGCGACTCTCCGGGCTCTTGCTGTGGTCGGTCTTGCAGTCACCTTCTATCTCCAGCCTCTCGCCATCCCACGTCGTCGCCGGCGACACCTCGTTCTGGCTGACGGTCAACGGCTCAGGATTCGTGCAGGGCGCGGTGGTGCAGCTCGACGGCGCCGATCGCACGACCACGTATTTGTCGCCGACGCGAATCGCAGCGCTCATCGCCGCGAACGACATTAGCCGGACTGGCGTGCGCCAGGTGACGGCTTCCACCCCGATGGGCGTTTCGGCGGCGTTGCCGTTGACGGTGATTGCACCGCCACCGGTGCCGAAGGTGCTCTCGCTGTCGCCCGTATCGATCGCCGCGGGCGGGCCGGCGTTTCGACTGACCGTGACCGGATCGGGATTCGCGCCGGCCTCGCTGATTGACATCGACGGCGAGACACGCGCGACATTCGAGGCGACGGCCACCACCCTGGTGACCGGGATTTCCGCAGAGGAACGCACAACGCCCGGCATTCGGCGCGTCAGGGTCGTCACGCCGCCGCCAGGTGGCGGCACATCCGCCGCGATCGAGCTTCGGATTGGTCAGCGATGAGCCCACCGGCCAGCTTATCGCCGTGCAGAAGCCGCTGACACGCTGAGCCGAGCGCTCGCCACGACCATTACCTGCGTGCAGATCCCGCTGGACGAGGTGCGCAAGAACAGCGGGGACTTCGCGTTGATGCTCGACTGGTTCGAGCGCGTCGGTTATTCCGCAGACATCGCCGTCAACGCAAGCCGTTACGGCATCAAACCCACGACGCTCGAAGCGTGGGCTCAGACACTCGGGAACTAACGCCGCGAACAAGACGAAATCAGATTTGGCCGCTATCGAGCTTGCGTCGTCGTGACGTGGTCTAACTTCGAGGGCTTTCGAAGGTGGAACCCCGCAACGTCTTGGTACGCTTTCGCGAGCGCGATAATCTCCAACTCGCGGAACGGCTGCGCGTAGATCACCGCGTTGGTCGGCTGACCGTTGGCGGCAAACCCGTTCGGCAGGTTGATCGCCGGATAGCCGGCCAGGTTCGCGTAGCCGAAGTGCCGCTGCGTCGGCGGCGGCGGCGTGGCGGGAGTTCCTCCGCCGCGGCGCGGACCGCCGCCCTCGCCTGGCGGACGTGACGGCGTGCCACCGGTATTGTTCGAACCCACCAGGTAGACGTCCACGTGCGCGGTGGCCTGCTGCAGCTCCATCATCATCATCATGCGGGCGCGCTGCTGCTGCAGGTAGAGCGGCGCCGGCAGGAGATAACCGGTCGACTGGCTGCCGCCGCGCGTGCCCTTCATGCGCCCGGCGCGCGCGTGTTCTTCGAAGTAGGCGGTGCGCTCGACACCGAAGCTCCCGGTGCTGGTGCTGAACTCCGGCACCTTCACCGGCACGAACTGCGTCACGCCCAGCTGCTTGAGCACCGACAGCATCTTGTCGGCATTCGCCTTCGCTGCCGGATCCTTGATCTCGTCGAACGACTCCTGGATGATGCCGACCTTCAACGTCTTGATGTTGAAATTGGCGTTCCAATTGAACGGCACGTCGGTCACGCTCATGTCGCGGCCGTCCGGCTTCGAGATGGCCTGCATCACGATGGCGTTGTCTTCCGCGTAGCGGCAGATCGGGCCAAGGCGATCCTGGGTCCACGACAGCGCCATCACGCCGTAGCGGCTGACGCGTCCGAACGTCGGGCGCAACCCGGCGAGGCCGCAACGGCCTGCCGGACTGAGGATCGAGCCACTCGTCTCGCTGCCGATGCCGAATGCGATGCAGCCCGCGGCGGTCGCCGATGATGGGCCGGCGGACGATCCGCTCGAACCAACCGCCGGGTCCCATGGGCTCTTCGTCTGTCCGCCGAACCAGTTGTCGCCGCCGGCCAGCTCGCCGGTCGTCACCTTGGCGATCAGCACGGCGCCGGCATCGCGCAGTTGCTCAACCACGGTGGCGTCATAGTCGAGCACCTGATCCTTGAACGGCGCCGATCCCCACGTGGTCTTGTAGCCCTTGACGGAAATGATGTCCTTGGCGCCCCAGGGAATGCCGTGCAGCGGGCCGCGGTACTTGCCGGCCGCAATCTCCGCATCGGCGCGCTTCGCTTCGGCGCGGCCGTAGTCGTCCATGAACGTGACCACGTTGTTGAGCACGCCGTTGTAGCGATGGAGCCGCGCCAGGTACATGTCGGTGAGCTCGAGCGAGGTCACCTGCCGCGTGCGAATCAGCTCCGCGAGGTGGCGCACCGGCCAGAAGGCGGCGTCTTCGAGGTTCGCCGGCCGCTTCACCGACGGCGCCGCGCTCAGCCGCCACGGCTGCTTCGCCTTGTTGACGGGCATGCCGGGTGTGACCGGGCTGAAGTGGAACGGCGGCGACACGTCCGCGGGAATGCGCAGCTTCTTGAGGTCGTCGTAGCCGGTCAGGTTGCGGTTGGCCGATTCGACCAGGCTGTTTTTCTCGTCCTCCGGGATGTCGATGCCGGCCAGCTTGAGCGCATCGGTGACCATGTCGAGCGAAATCTTCTGCGCGCCGGCATCCTGCATGCGCGCCCACAACACGCCGGGGACCAGCGTGGTGCCAAGTCCGGTGGCGGCGAAGGTCGCCAGGAACCGGCGGCGGGTCTGATCGAGCTGTCCACTGGAGCCTCGGCGGAGGCGGAGGTGCTTCATGCGGTGGATAATCGCATAAGATCGAAGCTCGTTGCTCACTGGCATCCATGCGGCCGTCGCACGAATCGCGGTCGCGCTCACCCACCGGAACTTCCGCCTGCTATGGTGCGGCGCCCTCACCTCGAGCATTGGCACGTGGATGCAGAAGGTGGCGCAGGCGTGGCTGATCGTCACGCTGACCGGCCCCTCGTCCGCGTTCTATCTCGGCCTCGACAGCTTCGCCGGTGAAGCGCCAATCCTGCTGTTCACGCTTATCGGCGGCGTCGTCGCCGACCGCCGCGATCGCCGCCACATGATGCTGATCTCGCAGGCGGTCCAGATGGCGGTCGCCTTCCTGCTGGCCGGGCTGATTTACTTTGGGGCCATTCAGGTCTGGATGGTGATTGGCCTGTCGTTCATCGCCGGCATCGCGCAGGCGTTCGGGGGTCCGGCCTACCAGTCGCTGATCCCGACGCTGGTCGGCAAGGAGCACCTGCCCAACGCCATTGCGCTGAATTCGATTCAGTTCAACCTGGCGCGCGTGATCGGACCCATCGTCGCCGGCGTGGCGCTGGCCACGCTCGGCATGGTGGCGTGTTTCGGCCTGAACGGCATTTCGTTCCTGTTCGTGATCGCGGCCATCCTCTTGCTCCGCGACGTGCACGTGCCGCCGTCGGCCACCGAGAGCATGGTCGATCAGATGAAGGGCGGCCTCCGCTTCGTCAAGAACTCGCGCAACATGATCGCCGTGATGTCGCTCGGCTTCATTGGCGCGTTTCTCGGCCTGCCGCTACTCACCTTTCTGCCGGTGATCGTCAAGGATGTCTTCCAGCAGGACGTCGCGTTCTACTCGCGACTGATGACGGTCTCAGGCGCCGGCGCGGTCACCGGCGCGCTGATCGTGGCCTACATCGGCAAGCACCGGCACATCGGCCGGACGATGTTGATCTTCCTTGGCGCCTTCGGCGTGGCCATGGCGTTGTTCGCAGTGTCGAGATCGCCGGCGATCAGCTCGGTGCTGCTGTTCGTGGCCGGCGCGCTGCTGGTGATGTGCTTCTCGCTCACCACGTCGCTGGCGCAATTGCTCGCGCCCCCAGAGCTGCGCGGCCGCGTGGTCAGCATTTACATGGTCGCGTTCCGGGGCGGTTCACCGCTGGGTGGCCTCGCCAGCGGCTGGCTCGTCACCCAGATCGGTTCGGCGCCGACCGTGTTGATGGTCAACGGCATCGCGCTGGCTGCCGTCGCCGCGTTCTTCCTGATTCGCGGTCACGGCCTCAGAGATATCTGACTCGTCTCGCCGAAGCCCCGGCGAAGGCGGCGAGCCCTCGACTAGAAATTGCGCGCGAATCGCACCGACACCGATCGCGGCGCCACCAGGCGCGTGCCGACGAACACCGACTGGAAATTGTAGAGGGCCGTCCGGTTGGTCAAATTGGTGACCTGTACCTGGGCGCTCCAGGTCCGGCGGCCGCGGCCGTCCTTGAGATCCAGGCCGGCGGCGAGATCCACGATCGTGCGCGGACGCACGCGCGGCGTCTCGGCGTTCAGATCGACGAACGGCAGCAGATCGAAAAAGTCCGGATCGGCCGCCACGCCGGCTGGGTCAGACGGATTCGACACCAGGCCGCTGTCGTAACGGACGGTGCCGCCAATCCACCACGGACCATCAGGATCGATCGTGAGGGTGCCCTGCAGGCCAAGACGCTGATCGTGATCGATCAGGAACGGTCCCGCCGACAACAGGTCAACCGCGTCCTGGCCGAGGAACAGGCCGCCCGTGAACGGCGGCGTCGACATCGCACGGCCGGTGGTGGCACTCAGCGATCCGGAAATCCCCCGGCGCGGCAGCACCGTCAGCCGCGCTTCCGCTCCCGTCACGTCAATGCGGCTCAGGCTCATCGGGAAGATGATGCCGGTGTCGAAAAAGTTGTTGTTGTCCTGCTGATCGCGCGAGATCTTCCTGTAGACGGCAGCATCCAGGGTCAGCGCGGCACCGAACGCGATCTGCCCGCCCGCCTCGTAGACATCCTGGCGCTCGGGGCGGATCGGCTGATACGCCTGTCCGAGCGTCTCGCGCACGCTGTCGGGCGCGAGCCGGCTGGCGACCTCCGAATTCGAGAGCAGCAGGTTTTCGTTCGGCGGTGTCTGGAAGTTGCGGTTGTACGACGCACGCAGCACGAGTGCGCCCTCGACCACCGAATACGACACGCCCAGGCGCGGCTGCCACTGGCGGCCGTTCACCAGAAAGCGGTATTCGTCGTATCGGAGGCCGAGGTTCAACGACCACCGATCGAATCCCAGCGTCGACTGTGTAAAGCCGCTCACCTGGATGCCGGTCTGCGCATCGTCGAAGACGAACGAGCGCCCGCCACGCGTCAGGTCGAACGGCAGCAAGGCGGCGTTGTAATGGTCGGCGCCGGGCACGTTGAACGACGGCGAGGTGATCGCCATGGTGAAGTGCTCGCGCACCGGAAACCGCTGCACGTCCGCGCCGGCCCGCAATTGATGGCGACCGGCGCCCCGGTTGAAGCGGCTGCTGAGCGTGTAGGTCGACAGCCGGCGGTCCTGTGCAGCGGTCACGGGGGTGTCACCGGCGCTCGGCAGTAACGCTGCGGTGGTCGTCCGGTAACCGGCCGTCGCCTCCAGGGTCGATGTCGCACCGAGCGTGCGCGCCACCGTGGTCCAGGTCGACACGTCGTCCAGTTGCTGCCGCTGATCCTGCCCCGCGGCCTGCTGCGAGCGCTGGTTGGCCAGCTCGAATCGCGAACCGCCGCCCATGGCGTGCGTGCGCAGATGGGTGCGGTCGTTGATGCCAAGGTCGACGCGGCCGAACCCCCGCGCGAAGTGGCCGCGGTTGTGCAGGTTATCGAGTGCTACCTGGTCGAGAAAACGATCCGTGCGCATGGTGGTGACGGAGCCGAAGTAGCCGACGCGGCCCCGTTCGCCGCCCAGTTGCATCGATCCCTGACCCGTCCGGAAACCGCCGGCGGCAATCGACACCGCACCGGTGAGCGGACGGCCGGAGCCGCGGCCGCTGCGGCTGTTGAGCACCGCGACGCCGGATACCTTGCTGCCAAACTCCGCCGGAATGTTGCCGGTGAGCAGTTCCGCCGTCTGGACCACCGCCACGTCGAGCGAGTTTGCGAAGGCGCCCGTGAGCTGGTCGCTGATTGGCAGACCATCCACCAGGAACGTCATCTGGTTGTGCGCGCCGCGCGGGTGAATGGCGCCATTGGCGTTCTGCGCAAACCCGGGGAACGCGACGAGCACGGCTTCAATACCGCGGCTCGAGACGGCGACCGGCATGCGCTCGATGCGCGTCACGCTCACGGCGTGGCGGGTGCCGGCCGACGATGCGTCGATGGCGGTTTCCGTGGGAACGACCTTCACGGTATCGGTGAAACCGGCCAGCGTGAGCGTCGCGGTGAGGCTCACCGGCACGCTGCCGGCATTGATGCGCTCTGTGTGCGTGGCAAATCCGGAGAGCGAGATCGCCACATCGTGGGCGCCGAGCGGCAGGTTGAAAAGTTCAAAGGCCCCGGCAGCATCCGTCGCCGTGGTGCGCTCGAGCCCGCTGGAAGGGTGCGTCACCGAGACGGTTGCGCCAGGAATGGCTGCCCTCTGTTCATCCAGGACCACACCACGGATGCTCGTCGTGATTTGGGCATTCGCCGAAGAGGCGAATGCTAGAAACGCCACGAGAAACAGACTTCGTTGAAAGTTCAAAATTCGTATCGACATCAGAAAAAACAAATATTTTGAATACTCAAAATACAACAATTTATACCGGCTGTCAACTGCCGCTCCAGTTGCGCTCCGGTGCCGGCACCGGATGATGGATTACTGCTGAGGCAGGATGCGGCCGCCGGTCATGAAGCGGCGGTAGGCGACGTAGTGCGTCGAGGTGCGGAGCCGCGGGGTGCCGGCACCCCGTGTCACCTGCAGAGTGGACGACGATACCGGCAAGACGAGCGATTCTTCAGGGTCCTGGAACGCGACACGCTTGAAGCGAATCGTCGAATCCCACCGCTCCATCGTCCAGGACAGATTGCCGCCGAAGCGCATGGCCTTGCGCGGGAGAGGGATTTCAACGTAGCCGGTCAGCGACTGATCCATCCGCAGGACGTCGTGGGTCTCAACGTCGATCCAGAGCTTGCCGCGCATGCCGCCCTCGATGTCGAAGCTGATGCAGTCCTCTTTGTCCTCGACCATCGACACATCCACCGTGGGCTTCCTGATCTCGCGGAAGGCAACCACGATTACCGATCGCCGATCAATCTCTTCGTGCTTCTCGTAGCTGAAGGTGTACTTGCCGCGCTCGTGCTCGAGCAGCATCGACAGCGCCTGCTCCTCGGAATCGTTCTGCTCGGGCGTTGTGCAGTTGCTGTGGTCCTTCTTGCGCGGCGGTGCGCCGTTGACGCGGAGCACCTGCCGTAACGCGTGCGCCGAGGTCGGCGTCGGATTGTCCTCGGTCGGCTCCCACGACAGGCGCAGCTCTGACTCAACCATGCGCGCGGGACCTTCAGCCCCCCACCCCATGCCGAGGCGCTGCAGCGAGACCTTCTCCAGACAGACAATGCTCTGCGCGCGGGCGAAGTATTCGGCCACGCGCGCGCCGGCGCGCTGCAGCACGCCGCTGACATCAAACGCGGAAGATTGTCCGGCAGACACGGCCGCGTCGAGCGCCAGCATCAGCGCCGCCACGACTCCTCCAGCCTTCGCGCTGCGCGCCACGGCGAGCCGGACTCCCCTGGTGGTCATTTCGCCGTGAGGTCGAAGCTGACGGGGATGCGTGACGGCGCGTAGCACACCTTGTCGTCACATGCCTGGTAGCGGAGCCGGCCGCTCAACTTGACCGGCCCGGCCGAGAGTGCCTTCTTCGCTTCCGCGGTGGTCAACACGGTGACGTCCTGCACCAGGGTGAACGGCTTGCCGTAGGTCTCGACCTTCTCGTCGAGCTCTTTGAAGTGATAGATCTCCGACGGCGGGTAGGTGGTCTGCTCCACCTTGAGCCACGGCTGCGGATCGATCTCCACCGTGATCACCTGGTAGTCGTGCTTGCCGGGTGCGTAGACGTGCATGGTGCGCTTGGGCGTGACGTCGAATCTCAACGACACCTTGCCGCCGGCCGTCACGGTGGTGGCGCTGACGGAGGTGTTCACGGTCAGGTGCATGGTGTCGTTTCTCACCGGGGCTGCAGACTGTGCCGACACCCAACCAGTGACGCAGAAAGCACAGACAACACCGACCAAAGCCAGTTCCAGCGTTCTCATGCTCCGGCAACGATACCTTAGCTGCTAAGATCCTGAAACTCCATGTCAGCGCGGCCTCCCACACGGATCCTGGTCGCCGAAGACGATCCGGACATCGGCAGCCTGCTCGAGCATTACCTGAAAAAGGCCGGCTTGCTGGCGACGGTCGTGCGGTCGGGCCGCGACGTCATGCCCCAGATCAGGCGGGAAACGCCCGACCTGGTGGTGCTCGACCTGATGCTGCCGGGGCTCGATGGCCTGCAGCTGTGCCGCGCGATACGCTCCGACGCCCATACCGCCGCCATCCCAGTCATCATGCTGACGGCCAAGGGCGAGGAGTCGGATCGCATTGTCGGGCTCGAACTCGGGGCGGACGATTACATCACCAAGCCGTTCAGTCCGAACGAGGTCGTGGCGCGCATCCGGGCGCTGCTGCGCCGCGCGCAGCGGGCCGCACCGGCCGACAATCGCATGTCGTACGGCGTGCTGACCATCGACGTCGACCGCCACATCATCAAGGTCGGTGGCGACGAGGTCAGGCTGACCGCCAAGGAATTCCTGCTGCTGCAATATCTGATGCAGCACCGCGGCCGGGTGCTGTCGCGCGACCTGCTGCTCTCCGACGTATGGGGCTATTCGTACACCGGCGGCACCCGCACGGTAGACGTGCACGTCCGCCGGCTGCGCGAAAAAGTGCCAATGCTGACGGACGCGATTGTGACCGTCAAACAATTCGGCTATAAGCTGCTCGACCCCGCGCCGACGTAATGACCACGTCTCTACTGGTCGCGCTCGCCTTCGCCGCCGGCATGCTCGTGACCCTGGCAGTGACAGCGGCGCGGCGGTCGTCGGCCGAGGCCGTCAATCGCGGCCGCGTCACCACCATGCTGTCGACAGCCCGGCGATACCGCCTGGGCGATCTCACACGCCCGTCTCCGGACTATGGAGACGACGACCTTGGCAACGTCGCGCGGGCGATGGACCAGGCGATTCACGACCTCGGCCGCCGCATTGAAACGCTCGAGCGCGATCGCGC
>Ga0194132_10002898_pt1 | contig 31355 bp, 24 predicted proteins | sample TA2KigOf80mmetaG_FD_148612 | JGI IMG/M metagenome (GOLD analysis project Ga0194132, IMG submission 148612) | Freshwater microbial communities from Lake Tanganyika, Tanzania - TA2015054 Kigoma Offshore 80m | ecosystem: Environmental > Aquatic > Freshwater > Lake | place: Tanzania: Lake...
CGATGACCGCAACGACGGCACTTCAGCCGTCCATCGCCCAGTCGCCACGCTCGAACATGACCGCAATCAGGACATCGTCTCATTCTCTGACCAGCCTAAGGCTGGTCCGATTCCGTTAGGAATTACCTTTTGTTTCAGGCGTAGTGGCGGCCCTTCTTCGGCTTCGCGCCGGGCAGCTTCTCGGCGCCGTCGAGGTCGCCGATCATGTAGCTGAAGTCGCCGGGCTCGACGAGGTTCGGCGTGAGGTGAGAGAGGATCATCACGCCGCGCTTGATCGGGTTCTTGATCACCTCGAGCTGCTTGAAGGTATAGGGGCTGTAGACACGGCCAAGCACCTGCCCGCCCTTGATCTCCTCGCCCAGCGCCGGCGCCTCGGTGTAGAGGAAGCCGCCCTGGGTGTTGTAGATCGTCGGCAGCACGCCGAGCACCGTCTGCTGGATCGGCGGCTCCGGCCGGCTCGTATCCATCTTCAGATAGCGCATGCAGTTCTTGATGCCTTCGACCCCGCGGTCGATGTAGGGCCGCTGGTCGACAACGCCGCCGCCGAGTTCGATCGTCACCGACGGCACGCCGCGCGCCGTGGTCACCGCCTTGGACGTGCCGTTGAACACCGGTCCGGCGCGATCGGCCATCGGCCGGAACAGGAAGCGCGTGCCGAAGGCGCGCGAAAGTCCGAGGTCGTTGTGGACATAGGTGTAGTCCACCGTCGGCCTGTCGGTGCCGGTGTGGTAGTCGAGATAGGCCTCGACGTGATCAAGGAACTCCTTCTTCACCGCCTCGGCCAGCAGGTCGGTGTACATGCCGTTGGCCTTGCCCGGGAACACCCGGTTCAGATTGCCGCCATCGACCGGTGTCGTCCGCTTGTTAGCCTGGAAGGCAAGCGCGTTGGTGACCGGCATCAGCCACAGCCGGCCGCGGAAATTGCCGTCGGCATAATGCTTGGCGATCTCGCGGATGACATAGGAGCCGGTCGGCTCGTTGCCATGGATGGCGCCGGAGATGCCGAGCAGCGGCCCCTTTCCCTTCTTGCCGACGATCTCGTGGATGTAGAGGCACACCTCCTCGCCGCTGGCGAAGGTGGCGACGGGTATGCGGCGCATCTTGGTCATCTGTTTCCCCCTCAGGACTTACGGGAGGCGAGGCGCGCGGCATTCTCGGCCGCTGCCGCCTTGCCGATCTTCTCGGTGAGGCCGAGGCGGTCGGCCTGCTTCTCGCCCTGGCGCAGGCGCTCGAAGCCCGCCGGCTGCTTCGCCTGGCGATCGAGCGCCATCTCGGCGAGGTAGCGCACGTCTCCAGGCGGCAGCGCGATCACGCCGCTCTCGTCGGCGAGGATCGCATAGCCCGGCAGGATCGCCGCACCGCCGACGCAGACCGGCACATTGATCGCGCCACCCATGCCGTAAGGATGGCAGGTGATCGGCGAGTATCCCCGGATCCAGCCGGGGAAGTCGAACTCGCGGAAGCGCGAGGAGCCGGTCGACGGCCCGTCGATGACCACGCCGACCGCGCCGGTGAGCTTCGCCGCCAAGGTCGTGCCGCCGCCCCAGCAGGAATTGTGGTTGTCGCCGAGCCGGTCGATGACCAGGAAGTCGCCCGGCCGCAGCAGGTTCAGCGAATAGGAGACGATGCCGGAATCCGCTCCGGGGCAGGCGACGGTGACGGCGGTGCCGACGATGCGGCGCTCCGGCATCACCGGCTTGATCGAGCCATGGACACAGCCCCATTCGCGGTGATGGCCGATGGACTCCGTCCGGCACTTCACCAGAAGCTCGAGGAGCTCCGGCGCCACCGGCGGCGGCATCTCGTTGATCTCGTACATGCCGCTTAACCCCTCTTCCTCCGCCCGCGGGCTTCGTCCTCGGCCGCCGCGGCCTTGGCGATCTTCGGTCTAAGGCCCGAGATCTCGGCGATCTTCTCGCCGGCGCGCAGCCTTGCATGCATGGCGGGGTAACCATCCTGCCGCTTGATCGCGCCTTCGGCGAGGTAGCGGACGTCTTCGGGCGGCAGCGCGATCACGCCGCTCTCATCGGCAAGGATCGCATAGCCCGGCAAGATCGCCGCGCCGCCGACGCAGACCGGCACGTTGATCGCGCCGCCAAGGCCATAGGGATGGCAGGTGATCGGCGAATATCCCCGGATCCAGGCCGGCAGGTCGAATTCGCGGAACTTGGAGGAGCCGGTCGAGCACCCGTCGATGACGACGCCGACGGCACCGGCGAGCTTCGCCGACAAGGTCGTGCCGCCGCCCCAGCAGGAATTGTGGTTGTCGCCGAGCCGATCGATGACCAGGAAATCGCCCGGCCGCAGCATGGAGATCGCATAGGGTACCATGCCGGAATCGTTGCCGGGCACGGCCAGCGTGACCGCGGTGCCGGCGACGCGCCGCTCGGGCATCACCGCCGCGATCGAGCCATGGACGTTGCCCCATTCGCGGTAATGGCCGATCGACTCGGTCCGGCAGCGCAGCAGCAGGTCGAGCAGCTCCCTGTCGACCTGCGCCGGCATCTCGTTGACTTCGTACATGGCCGGCTCAGTTCTGGATGCGCACGGTAGAGGCGCCGTCGATCACGAGGTTGGTGCCGCTGGTGTAGCCGGAGACCGGGCTCGCCAGGAACACGACGCCGGCGGCGATCTCCTCGGGCTTGCCGAAGCGCCCGAGCGGGTTGAGCTTCAGCATGCGCTCGTAGCGCTCGGGCTCTTCGCGCTTGCGCTTGTCCCAGACGCCGCCTTCGAAAAAGATCGAGCCCGGCGACACCGCGTTCACGCGGATGCCCTTCTTCGCCACGTCATGGCTCAGATGCTTCATATAGGCGAGCATCGCCGACTTGACCGACGGATAGGGCTTGCGCGGGCCATAGACCTGGATCGCGCCGGTGGTCGAGATGAAGATGATGGCGCCGGCGCTCGACGAGCGCTCGATCACCGGCAGCGCCGCCTCGACGCCGTTGACCGTGCCCATGATGTCGACGTCGAGCGCGTGCCGCCAGCCGGCCTCGTCGGCGGTAGCGATGCTGAGCGCGCTGACGTTCGAGACATAGATGTCGAAACCGCCGAGCGCCTTGTCCATGTTGGCGACCCAGCGGCGGATCTCATCGCCCTTGCCGACATCGACGGCCTCGCCGAAGGCCTTCACCCCCTTGGCCTGCAGCGCCGCGACCGTCGCTTTCACGCCGTCGGCGCCGCGTGCGCAGATGCCGACATCGCAGCCTTCATCGGCGAAGCATTCGGCGATGGCGCGCCCGATCCCGCGCGACGCGCCGGTGACGATCGCCTTCTTCCCCTTGAGCCTGAGGTCCATGCCAAAGTCCTTCCCGCCTTTAGTGACCGATAAGTCTAGCGCCGTTGCGAAGCGGGGGGAAACCGGGCTTGGCGGCAACCTCCGCGCGTCGATTTGACACCGGCGGAAGGTCCCTCCTAGCGTTGCCGGCCTCCCGGAGACCAAGACCATGACCGAGCCTTATCGTGGCGACGCCGCCCTCGCCTCCCTGCTTCGTGCCGCGGGCGCAACGACCGACGTCCCGGCCACGCGCGACCTGATCAAGGGAGCCATCTCCGCGCTCGCCGGCCGGACGACCGAGACCTGGATCGAGCTGATCGCGCCGGATGCGGGTGCCGAGCTCCGCTCTCAGCTTCTCGCGCTCAAAGAGGAGATGACGAAGGACGCCGATCCGGGCTTCACCATCGGCCCGCCGCCCGGCGAGCGACTGGCATCGTTGCGCGCCGAGCTGGCCAAGCGCGGGCTCGACGGCTTCCTGGTTCCGAGAGGCGATGCCTATCAGAGCGAATATGTGCCGGCACGGGCCGACCGGCTGCGCTGGCTGACCGGCTTCACCGGCTCGGCGGGGCTCGCCATCGTGCTCCGCGACAAGGCGGCGATCTTCATCGACGGGCGCTACACGATCCAGGTGAGAAAGCAGGTCGATATGGGCGCCTATGAGGCGCACGACATGGGCTCCAGCACGCCCGCCAACTGGATCGCCGGCAACCTCGCCAAGGGCGCGAAGCTCGGTTTCGACCCATGGCTCCACACCGAGCGGCAGATCGAAGCCTATGAGCGCGGTGCCGCCCGCGCCGGCGCGACCCTGGTTCCGGTGGACGGCAACCCGATGGATATCGCCTGGCGCGAGCAGCCGGCGGTGCCGATCGGTCCGGTCTTGCCCCATGACGACCGCTTCGCCGGAGTCTCGGCCTCGGCCAAGCGCACGGCGATCGCCGAGTCGCTGGCCAAGAACAGCATCGATGCCGCCGTGGTCACGGCGCCGGACTCCATTGCCTGGCTACTGAATGTCCGCGGCGGCGACGTGCCGCGGACACCGCTGCCCATGAGCTGGGCGATCCTGAAGAAGGATGGCGGGGTCGAGCTGTTCATCGACCCGCGCAAGCTGACGCGCGCCACCAAGCAGCACCTCGGCAACCAAGTCACGGTCAAGACACCCGAATCCTTCCTGTCCTCGCTCGAGGCGCTGGGCCGCGCCGGCGCCACGGTCCAGGTCGATCCCGGCGCCGGCTCGGCGCTCGAGCGCGAGCTCGGCGTCGCCTGGGTCGTCTTCGACCGCTTGAAGAAGAGCGGCGCCACGGTCATCCGCGACATGGACCCCTGCTCGCTGCCCAAGGCGATGAAGAATCCGGTCGAGATCGAGGGCGCCCGCCAGGCGCATCGCCGTGACGCGGCGGCGATCACGCGCTTCCTCTGCTGGATGGAGAAGAATGCGTCCTCGGGCAAGTTCACCGAGATCGACGTGGCCAACCAGCTCGACGCCTTCCGGCGCGAGGTGAAGCTGTTCGCGGAGCCCAGCTTCAACACCATCTCGGCCGCGGGCCCGAACAGCGCGCTGCCGCACTACCGGCCGAACAAGGCGAGCAACCGGCGGATCGAGCCCCGCGATATCTATCTCTGCGATTCCGGCGGCCAGTTCCATGACGGCACCACCGACATCACGCGCACGATCGCGGTCGGCACGCCGACGCAGCATCAGAAGGAGATCTTCACCCATGTGCTGCGCTCGCATATCGCGGTCGCCAGCGCCAGGTTCCCGGAAGGCACGCGCGGCGGCCATCTGGATGGCCTGGCGCGCCGGCCGCTCTGGGATGTCGGGCTCGATTTCGGTCATGGCACCGGGCATGGCGTCGGCAGCTACCTCAACGTCCATGAAGGGCCGCACACGATCTCGACCGCGCCGACCTCGGCGCCGTTCCGGCCGGGCATGATCGTCTCCAACGAGCCCGGCTGCTACCTGGAGGGCGATTTCGGCGTGCGCATCGAGAACCTGATCGTCGCCGTGCCGATGGAGTCGAAGGGCCCCCGCCCCTTCCTCGCCTTCGAAACGCTGACCTGCGTGCCGATCGACCTCAACCTGGTCGAGCCTAGCCTGCTGACCGCGGACGAGCTGACTTGGCTCAACGACTATCACCGCTGGGTGCGGGAAATCGTCGAGCCGCAGGTGGACGGCGAGACGCGCGACTGGCTCACGAACGCGACGAGGGCGATCGCCGCCTAGAGCAGGTGGCAGGCCGCCTTGCGGTCGGGTGAGATCTCTCGCATCGGTGGCTCCTCGCTGGCGCAGCGCTCGAACGCATAGGGGCAGCGGTCGCGGAAGCGGCAGCCGCCGACCGGCGCCTGGGCCATCGACAGGCTGCCCTTGATCGGCAGCGCCTCGTGCGACTGGTCGACCTGAGGCACCGGTACGGCCTTGACCAGCGCCTGGGTGTAGGGGTGCAGCGGCCGCTCGACCACCTCGGCCGAAGGCCCGTCCTCGACCATCTTGCCGAGATACATGACGACGGTGCGGGCACAGACGTAACGGACCAGCGCGAAATCGTGCGAGATGTAGACGGCGGTCACGCCCATCGTTTCATGCACCTCGCGCATGACATTGAGGATACCTGCGCGGACACTGACATCGAGCATCGAGACCGGCTCATCGGCGACGATGAAGCGGGGCTCCAGCACCAGCGCACGCGCCAGCACGACGCGCTGGAGCTGGCCGCCGGAGAGCTGATGCGCGTAGCGGTCGTAGTATTTCTCGAAATCCGGCAGCCGCACCCGGCGCATGGCAAGCGCCATCCGGTCTTCGTGCTCCGCCTCCGGGATACCGGCGTTCTGCAGCGGCTCGCGCAAGGCACGATAGATGGTGAAGCGCGGGTTGAGGGCATCGAAGGGATTCTGGAAGACGAGTTGCGCCTGCTGGCGGAAGCGCTTGAGCTTCTCGCCCTTCACCTCGGAAAGGCCGTCTCCGCCGAAACGGATCGTACCAGCGCTCGGCTCGATCAGCTTGAGCAGCAGGCGGCCGGTCGTGGTCTTGCCGCAGCCGGACTCGCCCAGCAGACCGACGGTCTCGCCTTCGCCGATGGTGAGGTCGATGCCGTCGACGGCGCGCGCCACCGGATGCTCGCCGCGCAGCACCTCGCCGAACCGGCGGGTGACCGGGAAATGCTTCTTGAGCCCTTGCGCTTCTACGAGCGGAGCCATGTGCTCGCTTCTCCGGCAAGGACGCGTAGGCGGTCGGCCTCCGGCGAGCGCCGGCAGGCAGCAAGACTGCCGCTGGCGACCGGTGCCAAGGCCGGCTTCATCTCGCGGCACGCCGCCTCGACGAAGGGACAGCGCTCGGCGAAGGAACAGGCCGGCGGCGGATCGATGAGGTCCGGCGGCGTGCCCTCGATCGGCACCAGCGTGCCGCCGCCATGGAGTTCCGGGAACGCCTTGTAGAGGCCCATGGTGTAGGGGTGGAAAGGCCGTTGCAGCACCTCGCGTGTCGTGCCGGACTCGATCACCTCGCCCGCATACATGACGACGACGCGGTCGCTGGCATAGGCGACGACGCTGATGTCATGCGTGATCAGGATGACCGAGAGGCCGAGGCGTTTCTGCAGGTCCTTGAAGGTGTCGAGCACCTGACGCTGGATGATGACGTCGAGGGCGGTCACCGGCTCGTCGGCGATCACGAGCTTGGGCTCGAGCGCCAGGGCGAGCGCGATCGCGGCGCGCTGGCGCATGCCGCCTGAGTACTGATGCGGGAAGTCGCGGAGCCTGACGACGTCGAGCCCGACCATGTCGAAGAGCTCGGCGGCGCGGCGCATCGCCGACTTCCTGTCCATGCCGCCACGATCGACCAGCACCTCGGCGATCTGCGTGCCGACGCGATAGACCGGGTCGAGCGAGTTCATCGCGCTCTGCGGGATGAAGGCGATTTCGCGCCAGCGCTTGGAGGCGAGCTCTCGCGGGGAGAGGCTCAGGAGATCAGTGCCCTGGAAGACGAGCTTGCCACCGGCGGTATGCGCAGTCTTCGGCATCACGCCCATGATGGCGCGGGCAAGCGTGGTCTTGCCGCAGCCGGACTCGCCGACGACGCCGACGACCTGCCCCTCCGGCACATCGAAGGTAGCGCCCCGCACTGCCTGAGCGACGCCGCGGCTGGTGCGGTAGTGGACCTGCAGATCCTGGACGGAAAGGACCGTCATGCTCAGTCGCGGAGCTTCGGGAACAGGACTTCCTCGAAGCCGCGGCTGACGAAGAAGCCGGCAACGACGACGAGGATGATGCAGATGCCGGGCGGCACGAACCAGTGGTACCAGCCGCGCGAGAGCGCCTGGGAGACATAGGCGTTCTGCAGCATCGAGCCCCAGGACACCGTGTTGCCGGGACCGAATCCTAAGAAACTGACGCTGGCCTCGGTCAGGATCGCCCAGCCGATCGCGATCGAGCCGTAGACGAAGGAGAGCGGCAGCACGTTCGGCGCGATATGGACGAACAGGATGCGCGCCTGGCTGCAGCCGGTAACGCGTGCCGCCTCGACGAAGGTGCGTTCGCGCAGGCTCAGGACCTGGCTTCGGATCACGCGCGAGGTCGAGGGCCAGACGACCAGCGCCATGCCGATCACAACGTTCCACATGCTGGGCTCGAGGAAGCTCGACAGCACGATGACGAAAGGCAGGAACGGAATCCCAAGCGCGACATCGGCGACGCGCATGATCACCATGTCGACCCAGCCGCGGAAGAATCCGGCGACGAGGCCGACCAGCGTACCGATGAGGACGACGGCGAATGCGGCGCTGATGCCGACCAGCAGCGCGCTCCGCGCGCCATAGATCAGCTGCGAGTAGATGTCGCGGCCGAGATTGGTGGTGCCCAGGATGTGATCGCCGAAAGGTGGCAGGTTGGAAGCAACGCGGCGGTTGGCGCGGTAAAGGATCTGGTGCGGGTCGTGCGTCGCCAGTTGGTCGGCGAAGATCGCGACGAAGAGGAACACCGCGTAGATCAGGATGCCGGCGGTGGCGAAGGGGTCGCGCCGGACGAGATCGAAGGCGCGGCCGAGCCCAACCAGGAAGGATCGCCGGGTGCCGCGCACAGCGCGCGTTTCAGCGATGGCCCGCATGGGCGATCCTGGGATCGAGCAGGCTGTAGAGCATGTCGGCGACGAAGTTCATCGTCACCAGCACCGTGGTGATCAGCAGGAAGGCGCCCTGCGCCAGCGGGTAGTCGCTGGAGGCGACCGCCTCGACCAGCATGCGTCCCAGGCCCGGCCAGCTGAACACCGTCTCGACCACGACATTGCCGCCGACCGACTGGCCGATGCCGAGCGCGAAGGCGGTCGCCACCGGCAGCAGCGCGTTGCGCGCGGCGTGGCGCATGACGATGGCCCAGTTCGACAGGCCCTTCATGCGCGCCATGGTGACGAAATCCTCCTGCATCACCTCCAGCATGTTGGTGCGCATCAGGAGGAGCGGCAGGCCCTGGAGATAGAGCGCGAGCGCAAAGGCCGGAAGGATCAGGTGGCGCAGGAAGTCGAGCGAGAAGATCCGTGCCCACTCGCTCGAGAAGGTCAGGCCGGCCGAATTGGCGCCGCCGCCCGGAAACCAGCCGAGGCTGAAGGCGAAGATCGCCAGCACCACCATGCCGAGCCAGAATTCGGGAGCGGCGCGCGTCACCAGCACGACGGGAATACCCGCGCCCTCGATCCACGTGCCGCGCTTCCAGGCGAAGACCGCGCCCATCACCACGCCGAAAGCATAGGCGACGAGCAGCGACCCCAGGGTCAGCGCGATCGTATTGCCGAAGGCGGTCATCACCACCTCGGCGACCGGCCGCTTGTAGAAGAAGGACTCGCCGAGATTCCCCTGCAGCAGGTTGCTCATATAGAGCAAGTACTGCTGGAACAGGGACCTATCGAGGCCGAACTGGCGCGTCAGCGATTCCTGCTGCTCGGCCGTGAAGGTCGGCGTGACGAAGGCGGCGAGCGGGCTACCCGGCGCCAGCCGGAAGATCAGGAACAGGATCGTCGCCACCGTCCAGAGGACGAAGAGCGTCAATACCAGCCGGCCGACGAGTCGCGACGAGCCTTGCATTCCGCTCCGACACCCCGCCCCAAAAAACGCGGCGTCACTCTCCCCCAGATGTGGCGCTGCGGCAAGGGCATGCAGGCGCAATCTCGACGGGCATTTGCGTCCTTGACGGCCCCGCCTCCTCTTCCCATCATCCCGCTGATTTCAGAAGGACTTCCGGTGGCCGAGCGATCTTTCAAGAAGGAGGCCGAGAAGCTGCGCCTCGGCGACGGCGCCGAGTTCCATGGCGAGGGCATCCTCGCCGTGACCAAGGCACTGCTGCAGTCGGGCGTCGCCTATGTCGCCGGATACCAGGGCGCGCCGATCTCGCATCTGATGGACGTGCTGACCGACTCCGCCGAGGTGCTGCAGGATCTCGGCGTGCATTTCGAGCACTCGGCGTCCGAAGCGACCGCAGCTGCGACGCTCGCCGCCTCGGTCAACTATCCGCTGCGCGGCGCCGTCACCTTCAAGTCGACGGTCGGCACCAATGTCGCCTCCGATGCGCTCGCCAATCTGGCCTCCTCCGGCGTGAATGGCGGCGCGCTGATCATCGTCGGCGAGGATTACGGCGAAGGCTCCAGCATCATGCAGGAGCGCAGCCACGCCTTCGCGATGAAGTCGCAGATCTGGCTGATGGACCCGCGGCCCAACCTTCCTTCGATCGTGAAGGCGGTGGAGGTCGGATTCGAGCTGTCGGAAGCGAGCCAGACGCCGGTAATGCTGGAGCTCCGCATTCGCGCCTGCCACGTGCATGGCCGCTTCACTGCAAAGGACAATGTGCGGCCAGGTTTCACCTTGAAGCAGGCGATGGAGAACCCGGTTCGCGACACCAACCGGATCGTGCTGCCGCCGGCCTCGTACCTGCACGAGAAGGAGAAGATCGAGACGCGCTGGCCGGCCGCGGTCGAGTTCATTAAGCAGCGCGGCCTCAACGAGTTCTTCGCCGAGGACGCCGCCGATATCGGCATCGTCCTGCAGGGCGGCATGTACAACACGGTGGCGCGCGGGCTCGAGCTGCTCGGCCTCGCCGACGCCTATGGCGAGAGCCGCATCCCCCTCTACGTGATGAACGTCACCTACCCGCTGGTCGACGAGGAATTCCGCCGCTTCTGCGCCGGCAAGCGCGCCGTGCTCATGGTCGAGGAAGGCCAGCCGGATTTCCTCGAGCAGGCGCTGCACGCAATCCTGCGCAAGGCGGACATCCAGACCAAGGTCCATGGCAAGGACGTGCTGCCCAAAGCCGGCGAGTACACCGGCGATGCCGTCCTTCGCGGCCTTAGGCGCTTCCTCGACCAGGTCGCGCCGTCACTGCTGCCGAGCACGCTGCCTGCGGGCGCCGCCGAACCGGGACAGCCGAAGGAACCCGCCGTTGCTGCCGCCGAGGCGCAGGTCCATTCGCGCCCGCCCTCCTTCTGTACCGGATGCCCGGAGCGGCCGATCTTCACCGCGATGAAGCTGGTCGAGCGCGAGCTCGGCCCGCACCATGTGAGCTGCGATATCGGCTGTCACCTCTTCTCGATCCTGCCACCCTTCAACATCGGCGCCTCGACCATGGGCTATGGCCTTGGCTGGGCCGGCGCCGCCGCGCTCAACGCCAAGGACTCTTCCAAGCGCACGATCAGCGTCATGGGCGATGGCGGCTTCTGGCATAACGGCCTTGCCAGCGGCGTCGGCAATGCCGTGTTCAACCAGACCGACAACGTGCTGGTCATCGTCGACAACAACTATACCGCAGCGACCGGCGGCCAGGATTTGATGTCGTCCAAGGCCGAGAATCCGCTGCGCAAGACGCAGAACTCGATCGAGAACGCGGTGCGCGGCGTCGGCGTCAATTGGGTCAAGTCGATCACGCATACCTACAGCGTCGGCCAGATGCGCGACGTGCTGAAGGAAGCGCTGACCACCAAGGTCAAAGGCCCGAAAGTGGTCATCGCGCAGAGCGAATGCATGCTGAACAAGCAGCGCCGCGTGAAGCCCTTGCTGCGCCAGGCGGTCAAGGACGGCAAGCGCGTGGTGCGCGAGCGCTTCGGCGTCGACCACGACACCTGCACCGGCGACCATTCCTGCATCCGACTTTCCGGCTGCCCGTCGCTGTCGGTGAAGACCAACCCGGATCCGCTGCGGAAGGATCCGGTGGCGACCGTGCTCGATTCCTGCGTCGGCTGCGGTCTCTGCGGCGAAGTCAGCCACGCCGCCGTCCTCTGCCCCTCCTTCTATCGCGCCGAGATCATCAGCAACCCGAGCTTCGGCGACCGCTTCGTCGCCGGCCTTCGCCGATGGATCATCGGCTTCTTCCAGAACCGGATCGACCGCCGGCTCGGCGTGAGCGCGTAAGAGCGCATGGACACCAACCAGCCGGCGCCGAAGGCGATCTCGATCGCGATCCTGGCGATGGGCGGCGAAGGCGGCGGCGTGCTTGCCGATTGGCTCATTGACATGGCCGAGCGCGCCGGCAGCCATGTGCAGGCGACCTCGGTGCCCGGCGTCGCCCAGCGCACCGGCGCCACTATCTACTATGTCGAAATCTTCCCCGGCGCCGCCGATCCCGGCCGCGCGCCGGTGCTGGCGCTGATGCCGGTGCCAGGCAATGTCGACATCGTCATCGCCTCCGAGCTGATGGAAGCCGGTCGTGCCGTGCAGCGCGGCCTGGTGACGCCGTCGCGCACGACGCTGATCGCCTCCACCAACCGCGTCTACTCGATGACCGAGCGGACGGCGATGGCCGATGGCCGCGTCGATTCCGATAAGCTGATCGAGGGGGCGCGGACCGCCGCCAAATCTCTGCTCGCCGCCGATTACGCCAGGATCGCCGAGGAGAGCGGCAGCGTCATCAGCGCCGCGCTGTTCGGCGCGCTTGCCGCATCGAACCGCCTCCCCTTTGCGCGATCCGATTTCGAGGAAGCGATCCGCCGTGGCGGCGTTGGCGTCGAGGCAAGCCTTCGCGCCTTTACCCGCGCCCATGAGGCCGCTAGCGGTGCGCCGGCGGACGGTCCCGCGGCCGAACCAGCAGCGAAACATCCGCGCCTGCCGCGAAAGCAGCGCGAGGCGATCGAGCGGATGCCCGAAGCGGCACGCGCGACCGTTATCGCCGGCTGTGCCCGCCTGCTCGACTACCAGGACGCGATCTACACCAAGCTCTATCTCCGGCGGCTGGCGAGGTTCGATCCGACGAATGTCACGCTGCTGAGCGAGGTTGCCCGCTATCTCGCGCTCTGGATGGCTTATGAGGACATCGCGCGCGTTGCCGATCTCAAGATCCGCCGCAGCCGCTTCGCGCGCGTCGCCGAGGAAGTCCGTGTCCAAGAAGGTCAGGTGCTCCGCATCCGCGAGTTCCTGCATCCGCGCCCGCAGGAGATAGCCGATGCGCTGCCGGCGCGGCTTGCGCCCTGGCTGCTGCGTTCATGGCTGCTGAAGCGACTGACCGCCAAGGGCCGTATCGTCGAGACGACCTCGATCGGCGGCTTTCTCCTGCTCTACCTCGCCGCCAGCCTGCGCAGGATCCGGCGGCGCTCGCTGCGCTTCGCCATCGAGCAGGAGCGGATCGAAGCCTGGCTTGCCGAAATCATGGAGGCCGCACCGAAGCAGCCGGCGCTCGCGCTCGCCATCGCCGAATGCCAGCAGCTGGTCAAAGGCTATGGCGACACCCATGTCCGCGGCATCGCCAACTACGAGGCGGTGATGTCGGCGCTGCCGCGTCTCAAGGGCAAGCCGGACTCGGCAGAGCGCCTGTCGAATCTGCGCCAGGCGGCGCTCGCCGATGACAGCGGCGGCAAGCTCCGCGCCGCAACCGCCGAGCTGGCACCCTAACTCGCTTCGATCAGAGACTTCAGCAGGAACATCTCGAATTCGTGCGAAGCGACGAGGCGCTTCCAGCGCTCGTCCGGCATGGTTTTCGTGCGCCAGGCGATCATGCTGAGGACGCATTTGTCCTGGCCGAGATCGAGACGCTCTCCCGGGATAACCCGCGCCATGATGCGCGGCGTCAGCGCGCTCGCCTCCTTGCCGAGGTGATAGTCGATCACGCCCCGCGACTTGTCGGCGTCGATCTTCACCCAGGTCACCGAGCCGTCGAAGATCGAGCTGCCTTCAACGAGGCCGCCCTCGTGCAGCACGATCTTCCAGGTGCCGAAGGACCAGCGATCCATCGCCTTCGGATCGCTCATGAAGGCGAAGGCGCGGTCGGCGGCGACGGCGAGCTCGATCGAGACGGCGTGGGTGTCGGTCATGGTTCAATCCGTCCCGTAGTCCCGCCTGGCCCCCTCACGCGTGACCAGCCCGTCGGCGATGTCGGCCTCGATGCGCGCAAGCGGGCGCTTCTTCGGGTCGCCGAGGCCGCCGCCGCCGGGAAGCTCCACGATCAGGCGGTCGCCGGCGGGCACGACATGCGTCGCCTTGGTCGGCAGCGCCTTGCCCGAGGCGAGGCGTGCGATGCCGACGCGCCCGGGCTTGCCGCCGTCGCGGCCGCGCGGCGGAAAGCGCATGCGATCGAAGGTCGCCGCCGAGATGGTGAACGGCGCCTCCTCGCTGTTGGCGATCTCGATCGCCTGGCCGAGGCCGCCGCGATGCGTGCCGGGACCGCCCGAATCCGGCAGGTATTCCTTCCGCCAGAAAACCAGCGGGCTCTGATCCTCGGTGATCTCGACCGGGATGGTGCCGACGCCGCTCGGGAACGCCGTGGCCGAAAGCCCGTCCTTGCCCGGCCGCGCGCCGACGCCGCCGAGGCCCACATTCATCACGTTGAAGCGGGTCGCATTGGCAAAGCGCGGATCGCCGGTCCGTTCATGCGCGCTGCCCATCGCCAGCACCCAGATGCTGCCGGCGCTCTCCGCCGGCACGGCATCGGGCATCGCCTTGGCGAGACAGCCGAAGGCCATGTCGGGCAGCATCTGTCCAACGACATGGCGCGCCGTCACCGGCGAGGGCCGTTGCGGATCGACGATCGAGCCGGGCTCGGCCAGCACCTTGAAGGGCTCGAGCGAGCCGGCATTGTTCGGCACCGCCGGCGCGATCGCGCATTTGAGGCCGAAGACCGTATAGGCGTCGGTGTAGCACTTGGGCGAGTTGATGCCGAAATTCGAGGCCGGCGAGCTTCCGGCATAGTCGACGGTGATCTCGCCGTCGTCGACCGTCATCCTGGCCTTGAGAGAGATCGGCGCGTCGTAGCCATCCAGGCTCATTTCGGCCGCGAAGCTGCCTCGCGGCACCTTGCGGATCGCCTCGCGTGTCGCCTCGCGGGAGTTGTCGATGATGTGCACCGCGAGCTCGTCGATCGAGCCGAGGCCGAACTCGGCCATCATGCCGAGAAGACGCTCGACGCCGACATCGTTGCAGCTGATCAGCGAGAGAATGTCGCCGCGGACCTCGACGGGGTTGCGGGTGTTGGCGGCGACGATGCCGAGCAGATCCTCGTTCAAGCCGGCAGCGGAGCGCAGCCGCATATGCGGGATCAGCGTCCCTTCCTCGAATACCGAATGGGCATCGGCCGTGAAGCCTTTGCCGCCGACATCGACGACATGGCAAGTCGAGGCAAAGAGCGCGACCGGCCGGCCGCCGATGAAGGCCGGCGTCACGACGACGAAGTCGAAGAGATGGCCGGTGCCGAGCCAGGGATCGTTGGTGACGAAAACGTCACCTGGCTTCATCGAGGAGACCGGAAAATACTTCATGAAATGGCCGACGGCGGCGGCCATGCAGTTGACGTGGCCGGGCGTGCCGGTGACGGCCTGGGCCAGCATACGGCCGTCGACATCGTAGACGCCGGCTGAGAGATCGCCGGCTTCGCGCGCGACATGACCGAAGGCAGTGCGCAGGATCGCCTGCGCTTGTTCCTCGACCACGGCGATCATTCGGTTCCACATGACCTGCATGCGGATGGCCTTGAGCGAATTATCGGCCATGGCGCGCCTCCATCACGATGTCGCCACGCTGGTTGATCGTCGCGGTGAAGCTGGCCGGAACGATCGTCGTCGTCTCATCCTCGACGATCACCGCCGGGCCGTCGAGCGCGGCGCCAGGCTTCAGATCGGGTCGACTATAGACCGCCATAGCGACCTGTTCGCCGAGCGCGGGTTCGTAAACCTGGCGACGGGCGCTGGGCTTGGCCACGCTCGTCGCGCTCGGCGTCGAGATCCGCGCGGGTGCATCCAGTATCGTCGACATGGTCACCGACCAGGTGACTATCTCCAACACCATCTGCGGCAGAGCGAGGCCGTAGATCTGCCGGTAGCGCTCCTCGAAGCGCCGCCGGAGATCGGGCAGATCGTCGCCGACCAGCGCGCGGTTGGGCAGCACCATCGGCAGTTCATGCCCCTGCCCGACGTAACGCACATCGACCAGGCGCGTCTCGGTTAGAGGCGAGGTTCCCGACCCTGCGGAGACGACGCGATGCGCCTCGTCGCGAAGCCCCGTCAGCAGACGATTGCCCTCGCCGAGGTCGAAGCTCGTCAGGGGCACGCGCCAGCTGCGCACCACCTCATAGGCGATGGGCGCGCGCAGGAATCCGATCGCCGAGCCGACGCCGGCGCCGACCGGGATCAGCACGCGGCGGATGCCGAGCTTCTCGGCGAGGCGGCCGGCATGCAGCGGGGCGCCGCCGCCGAAGGCGACCATGGTGTAGCGGTCGATGACCTTGCCCCGCTCGATCGCATGCACGCGCGCGGCGTTGGCCATGTTCTCCTCGACGATCTCGGAGACGCCGGCCGCCGGCCAGAACCGGTCGAGACCGAGCTTCGCGCCGATATCGGCCGAGAGCGCCGCCTCGGCCTTCTTTGCGTCCAGCGCGATGCGGCCGCCGGCGAAGTTGTCCGGATCGATGCGGCCGAGCGCGACATTCGCGTCGGTCACGGCCGGCCGCTTTCCCCCGCGGCCATAGCAGGCCGGACCGGGATCGGCGCCGGCGCTGTCAGGGCCGACGGTGATGCGCTTCATCGCATCGACGCGCGCGATCGAGCCGCCGCCGGCACCGATCTCGACCATCTCGACCACCGGAATGCGCACCGGAAGGCCGCTGCCCTTGAGGTCGCGATAGATGCGCGCGACCTCGAAGCGCCGCGCCCGCTCCGGCTCGCCATCGTCGAGGAGGCAGATCTTGGCGGTGGTGCCGCCCATGTCGAAGGCAAGCGCGGCCGGCAGGTCACATTCGCGCGCGATCCGGCCGGCGAGGATGACGCCACCGGCGGGGCCGGACTCGACCAGCCGGATCGGGAAGCGCGTCGCGTGATCGAGGGTGGTGAGGCCACCACCCGACATCATCAGGAACAGCGGCGCCTTCAGCCCCATGCCATCGAGACGCTGACGAAGGCGATTGAGATAGCCCGCCATCATGGGCCGCACATAGGCGTTGGCGCAGGTGGTGGAGAAGCGCTCGTACTCGCGGATCTCCGGACAGACCTCGCTCGACACGCAGATCGTCACCGACGGCGGCAGCAGCTTCGCCAGCGCATCGCGCGCCTGGCGCTCGTGGTCCGCATGAGCATAAGAGTGGATGAAGCCGATCGCGACGGCCTTGGCCTCCGCGGCCAGTATCGCCTCGGCGGCGCGGCGCAGATCCTCGGCATCGAGCGGCATCAGCACGCGACCGCGCGCCGAGATGCGCTCGCGCACGGCGAAGCGCAGCGGCCGCGGCACCAGCGGCTCCGGCTTGTCCATATAGAAGTCGTACTGCTCGAAGCGCTTCTCGTAGCCCATCTCCAGGATGTCGCGGAGACCGGCGGTGGTGACAAAGGCGGTCTTTGCGCCTTTGCGCTCGATCAGCGCATTGGTCGCGAGCGTCGTGCCGTGGATGAACAGCGAGATCGCCTCGGCACCGATGCCAGCGAGCTTCAGGACGACGCCGATCCCCTCGACCACCCCCTCCTCCGGTGCAGCGGGGGTGGTCAGAACCTTGGTCGTGACCCTCCCGGCAGGCGTCTCCAGGACCACGTCAGTGAAAGTGCCGCCGATATCGACGGCGAGGCGAACGGGGTTGTCAGCCACGGAGGGCCTGCGTCCGGCGAAAAAGGATTGAGGAGAGGGCGTGAAGTCCGGGCATCGCGGTATGGAAAGGAGGGAGACGGGAAGCGAGCTTTATTTATGGCTTACAAGGGGGTCCGGGTCATGCAAGATCGCGCTCTTAGGAGAATTCACCGCAACTTTAGCGCGAGGAGCGCACCGTGGCCGACGATGCCTGCGCTCCTGCGCCTCAGCTCAAGCCCTGCTACGCCGAACTCGTCGCCGGCCGCGCCTATCTCTGGTGCAGTTGCGGGCGAAGCCGCTCGCAGCCCTTCTGCGACGGGTCGCACAAGGGAACCGGCTTCAAGCCGCTCGTCCATGTCGCCAAGACCGCCGGCGAAGAGGTCCTGTTCTGCGTCTGCAAGCAGACCAGGACGCCGCCCTTCTGCGACGGCGCGCACAACAATCTATTTGCCGCCTATGAGCGCGACGATCCCAACAGCGCGGCCAACCGTGCCATCCCCGCCATCGCCGCCGACGCGGACGGAAAGGCGCGCCTCGACGGCGGCTGCGCCGTCTGCACGATCGACGACCGGGCACTGGAAAGCCGAGGCGCCCTCCGCCATCGCCGGGTCATCGGCGCCGAGGATGGCGCGCAGCATCAGTCTCTTTTCTATCTCGAATGCCGTCGCGGCGCCTCGCCCGCCGCCGATTTCGGCGACCGGCATGCCGTCCTGTTCGTAACCGGCGGTCGTGGCCGTGTAGTCATCGGCGCGCGCACCTTCCCCGTGGAGGTCAACACCGGCGTTCATATCCGGCCGGGCGAGGATTTCCGGCTCGAGAACGACGACGGCGAGCCGCTCAGGCTATTCGCCGCGGCCTGCCCGCTCGCCGACGCCATTTCTTGGCGCGAGGAGATGCAGGGTCGCTTCGACGATCGCTTCCCGATCCGGACGGTGGCGCTCGACGCGAGCGCCCGCCGGCAGATGGGCGACCGTTTCTTCCAGATGCTCGTCGACAAGACGATCGGTTCCAAGATCGCCACCCAGTTCATCGGCGACATCCCGCTCTCCAAGGCGGCACCCCACCGCCACCTCTACGAGGAGTCGCTGATCGTGCTCAGCGGCGAAGGCTGGATGTGGACGGAATCCCGCAAAGCCCCGGTGCGCACCGGCGACGTCATCTTCCTGCCGCGAAAGCAGATCCATTCGCTGGAATGCACCGCGCCGGGCGGCATGCTGGTTGTCGGCGTGATCTATCCCGGCGACAATCCTTCGATAAACTACTGAGTCACGTCATCCGAACTGGGAGGAGAAGATGAAGACGCTACACGGCCTGGCATTCGCGGCCGCTCTCCTGATGGGAACGGCGCCGGTCGAGGCGGCGAATTTCCGCTGGGGCGCGGATTCCGATCCCGGCACCATGGATCCGCACAGCCGCAACGTCACGCCGACCACCTCGTTCCTGTCGAACATCTACGAGCCGCTGGTCCGCCGCGGCCGCGACATGAAGATCGAGGGCGCGCTCGCCGAGTCCTGGAGCAACACCGGGCCTGAGACCTGGCGCTTCAATCTCCGCAAGGGCGTGAAGTTCCACGACGGCTCGCCCTTCACCGCCGACGACGTGATCTTCACCGTCGGGCGCACCAAGGGTCCCGGCTCGGCGCTCGCCGGCGTCCTCGTCTCGGTCGCCGATGCCAAGAAGATCGACGACCACACGGTCGAGCTCACGACCAAGGGCCCGAACCCGATCCTGCCCTTCGAGCTGCTCGGGTGGCTGCAGATGTCGAAGACCTGGGCCGAGAAGAACGGCGTGCAGCAGGCGACGAACCTGCAGAGTCAGCAGGCCACATACGCCAGCACCAACGCCAACGGCACCGGCCCCTTCACCCTCAAGTCGCGCATCGCCGACTCGACCGCCATCCTCGAGAAGAACCCGGGCTGGTGGGACAAGGTCGAGCACAATCTCGATCAGGTGACCTTCAACCCGCTCGCCAACCCGGCGACGCGCGTGGCGGCCCTGGTGTCCGGCGAAGTCGACATGATCTACGGCCTGCCGGTCTCGGCCGTCTCCCAGGTCACGGCCCGTCCCAATCTCAAGGTCATCAAGGGGCCTGAGATGCGGACCATGTATTTCGGCATGGATATGTCGCGGCCTGAGCTGATCGACGGCAACATCAAGGGGAAGAACCCCTTCGCCGACAAGCGCGTGCGCGAGGCGGTCCGCATCGCCATCGACGCGGAAGCGATCCACAACGTCGTCATGCGCGGCTTCGGCGTCGTCAACTACATCATGGCCGGGCCGGGCGTCGAAGGCTTCGATCCAGCCATCAATACCAAGCCGGTGGGCGATCTCGCCGCGGCGCAGAAGCTGATGGCCGATGCCGGCTATGCCAGCGGCTTCGAGACCGGCATGGACTGCTCGAACGACCGCTTCATGAACGACGAGGCGATCTGCACTGCGGTCGTCGCGATGCTGGCCAGGATCAACATCAAGGTGAAGCTGCGCACTCAGCCCTTCTCGCAATATGTCAAGCTGATCAACCCGCCCTACGAGACAAGCCTCTTCTATGTCGGCTGGGGCGGCGCCACCGGTGACGCGCACAACTACCTTATCAATCTGATGGTGAGCCGGAGCCCGGGATCGCCGCGCGGTCTGTTCAATGTCGGCGGCTATTCCAATCCGGAGGTCGACAAGCTCACCGACCAGATCCAGGTCGAGCTCGATCCGGCCAAGCGCCGCGGCCTGATCGGCCAGGCCCTCAAGCTGGTCCGCGACGACGTGCCCTACGTGCCGATCATGCAGCAGGTCATCGTCTGGGCGGCGAAGGACAACATCGACCTGGTGCAGCCATCGGACGCCTACTTCCCGCTGCGCTACGTCCGCGTCCGCTAGCCCACGGCCACTTCAAGGAGACGGGGACCAGGCATCGCTGGTCCCCGTTCGTTTCTGCATGAGCAGCGCGCAATTCTTCTCGCACACCTATGCCGAGGCCCGGGCGAGGTTTCTGACGGCTCTCGAGGGTGCCGGCGGCCGGTCGCTCACAGCCTATTCCCATCCCCTCAAAGGGCCGCTCGGCGAGGCTCTCTGGACCGATGTCGGTCGCCTTGGACCGGAGAATGCGCGGAAGCTGCTGGTCCTGGTCAGCGGGACACACGGCATCGAAGGCTTCTGCGGTTCCGGTTGCCACACCGGCTGGCTCGCCGGCGGCGGCCATGCGCGCGATCTCCCCGACGACGTTGCTGTGATCTTCGTCCATGCCGTGAACCCGCACGGGTTCGCCTGGCAGCGGCGCGTCAACGAAGACAATGTCGATCTCAATCGCAACTTCCTCGATCACGCGAAGCCGTATCCCGTCAATGCCGACTACGTCGCCCTTCAACGGCACATCAATCCCGAGGAGTGGTCGGCGGACATCGTCGCTCGCTCCGAGGCGGCGATCCGCGCGCATTACGGCAATCCGGTCGGCGACTTCCTGGCCAAGGCGATCCACGGCGGGCAATACGTCAACCCGAAGGGCACCTTCTTCGGCGGTAATGCACCGACCTGGTCGAACCGCACCTTCCGCGAGATCGTCGCGACCTTTCTCCGAAACGCGGAACAGATCTGCCTGATCGACTACCACACGGGCGGCGGCGTATTCGGCTTCTGCGACCTCTTCGTCGACGATCGCAAGGCCGGCGCACGCTCGCGCGACTGGTTCGAGCATTGCACGCCGATCGAGGCGGTCCGAGTCGAGCACGGCCATGCCCAGAGCGACGTCCCCGGCCTTCTCATGTACGTCGCCCAGGACACGCTCACGGACAGCCGCGTCACCAGCTGCCTAGTCGAGATGCGGACACGCTCGAAGCCAAGCCTCCTTAGGCCGATGTGCGAGGAAAACTGGCTGTTCCAGCACGGCGATCCCGACTCCGAGCAGGGACGCGCCGTGCGCGCCGAGGTCCGCGAGCTGTTCTATCCCTCGGCGCCGGAGTGGAAGCCGATGGTGCTGCGCCAGTCCAATGCGATGATCCGCGAGGCCTTGACCGGGCTCGGTAGCGCATGACCAGCCGCGCCGATTGCGAGGCGCTCGACGCCGCCGATCCGCTGCGCGCGCTCGCCGATCGCTTCGCCCCTGGCGACCCCGGCACGCTCTATTTCGACGCCAACTCGATCGGCGCCATGCCGAAGGATGTGCCGGCGCGGATCGATGCGCTTCTGAAGGAGTGGCGGAACCTGCGCCGCCGCGGCTGGAGCGAGTCCAACTGGCTCGACGCGCCGCGCCGTCTCGGCGCGAAGCTCGCACCTATCCTGGGCGCCTCGCCCGACGAGATCGTCGTCGGCGACACCACCTCGATCAACCTGTTCAAGACGCTCGCCGCCGCCCTCTCGCTTCGTCCCAGCCGCTCGCGCATCGTCTCGCAGGCCGGGACCTTTCCGACCGATCTCTACGTCGTGCAGGGGCTGAAGACGCTCAGACCCGAGCTCGAGCTTCATCTCGTTCCCGACGGCGCCGCGGTCGAAGCAGCGATCGACGACCGCACCGCCGTCGTCTATCTGAGCCAGGTCGACTACCGCAGCGCGCGGCGTCTCGACATCAAAGGCCTCACCGCCGCCGCGCATGCCAAGGGCGCGCTGACAGTCTGGGACCTCTCGCACGGCGCCGGCGCGGTGCCGGCGGATCTCGATGCCAGCGGTGCCGATTTCGCCGTCGGCTGCGGCTACAAGTACCTCTGCGGCGGGCCGGGCTCGCCGGCCTATGCCTTCATCGCGCGCCGGCGCCAGGAGGCGGTGAAGCCGGCGCTCGCCGGCTGGATGGGCCACGCCAATCCCTTCACCTTCTCGACCGACTACGCGCCGGGGCCGGGCATGGCGCGCTTCGTCGTCGGCACGCCCTCGGTGATCGCCAATGCGATCATGGAAGGCGCCTGCGACATCTGGGCCGAGGTCGATCCCGCCCAGGTCTTCGCCAAGCATGCCGCGCTCGGGGATCTGCTGATCTCGCTGACGAAGGGCATACTGGAGCTTGGGAGCCCGGCCGACGCCAGCGAGCGCGGCGGCTTCGTCGCGCTCCGCCATGCGGCCGGCGCCGCCGTGGTCGGGGCGCTGGCGGACGCCGGCGTCGTCTGTTCCTTTCGTCCGCCCGACAGCATCCGCTTCGGCCTGAGCGCGCTCTACCACCGCTACGTGGACATGTGGGAGGTCGCCGAGCGGCTGTGCCGCATCGCCCACGATGAGACCTGGAAGGACGCTAAGTATCAGAAGACCAAGACGATCTGAGCCCGATACTCCTATAGAGTAATTTTCTTTCCCCTAAGCGTGTTGGGCCTTGCACGAAGGAAAATCAGAAAACTACTATAGAGGAGTGAGGCAAGAGTCCCGCCCCCAGCGCGCCGCGCCCGCCCGCCGCCCCGCCAAACCGGCCGGCGCGAAGAAATATCGCGATCTCGCCGACAGTCTCCTGACCCGCATCGAGGCCGGCGAATGGAGGCCGGGCGACCAGCTTCCCGCCGAGACCGAGCTCGCCAGCCTCTACAAAGCCAGCGTTGGCACGGTGCAAAAGGCGCTTCAGCAGCTCGTCGACGAAGGCGTGCTGATCCGCCGTCATGGCAGCGGCACCTTTGTTGCCATCGGCAATGTGCGCGATGAGCAGGTCCGCCACTTCCGTTTCCTCGCCGAGGACGAAGAGTCCGTGCTGCCGATCACGATCGAGACGGTCTCGGTAGACATGCTCGGCGAGCCTGGCCCGTGGGCGCGATTCCTCGGCGTCGAGCCGAGCTATGTCCGCGTACTTCGTCGCATCGGCATCAACAACGAGTTCGAGATCGTCTCCGAGGTGCTGCTGAGCGGCCGGCACTTTGGCCAGATCGTCAAGCTCGCGCCGGAGGAGCTTCGCCATGTCCGCGACCTGCTCAGCGCCCGCTATCACCGGCCGACGCTGAAGGTAGAGCAGACCGTTTCCGTGCAGGTGCTGCCACCGCGCGCCTCCCGGCTGATTTCGGTGTCGCCGGGCACGACCGGCCTCGTCTGGGTGATCCGCGGACGTACCTATCGCGATGCGCCGCTCTCCTGGCAGCGCGTCTTCGTGCCGCCCTCGGACCATCCGCTGCTGTTCACCGCCTGGCGCGGGTGACCGCGCCGAACCACAACGAAAACCAGGGAGCCAAAACGATGCGTACGCCGTTGCCCCGACGTCTTCTCGCCACGTTGCTCTTGGGAACCACCCTCGTCGCCGGCACCGCCTCGGCGCAGACCGTGCTTCGCGTCGTGCCGGAGGCCGATCTCCGTGTGCTCGATCCCGTTGCGGTCACGGTCAACCTGACCCGCATCCACGGCGTCAACATCTTCGAGTCGCTGTTCGCCTGGAACGACAAGTTCGAGCCGCAGCCGATGATGATCGAGAGCTACAGCAAGTCGCCGGATGAGCTCTCCTATACCTTCATGCTGCGCCGCGACCTCAAGTTTCACGACGGCTCCACCGTCACGACCAAGGACGTGATCGCTTCTCTGAACCGCTGGATGAAGCGCGACGCGATGGGACGGCGCATGGCGGCGGCCGGCGGTACCTTCGAGGCCAAGGACGAGCGCGTGCTGACCCTCACGCTGAAGCAGAAATTCGCCTTCGTCGAGTTCTCGCTGGGATCGGGCGTCGGCCAGCTACCGGTCATCATGCGCGAGAAGGAAGCGATGACCGACCCGAACACCCCGGTCACTGAGGCGATCGGCTCCGGCCCCTGGAAGTTCAATAAAGCCGAATGGGCTCCGGGCGCCAAGACGGTCTACGACAAGTTCACGGACTACAAGCCGAGGACCGAGCCGACCAACGGCCTTGCCGGTGCCAAGATCGTCAAGGTCGACCGCATGGAATGGATCGTCCTGCCCGACAACACGACCGCCGCCAATGCGCTCGGCCGCAACGAAGTCGACTTCATGCAGAGCCCGTCTTCCGACGTGTTCCCGATCCTGAAGCGCATGAAGGACGTGACAATCGACACGCCGGTCCTGCTGGACAGCCAGGCCTGGATCCGGCCGAACATGCTTTACCCGCCCTTCGACAATGTGAAGGCGCGGCAAGCCCTGGCGCTGACGGTGAACCAGAAGGAATACCTGATGGCCTTCATCGGCGACAGCGACCGGTTCAAGGAATGCTACGCCTTCTTCACCTGCGGCGGCCCCTTCGGCACCGAGGTCGGCTCAGAAGCCTATCGAACGCCGGACCTGGCCAAGGCGCGCCAGCTCCTGCAGGAGTCCGGCTATAAGGGCGAGAAGGTCTACATGCTCGCCTCAAGCGAGACGCAGCTCAGCCGCGCGACCTTCCCCGTCGTCGTCGAGGCGATGAAGGCGATCGGCTTCAACGTCGAGGTCATGAACTTCGACTGGGGTGCGACGATCGCGCGCTGGATCAAGAAGGACAAGCCGGGCGAAGGCGGCTGGAACCTGTTCCCGGCCGGATCTCCGGGCGCGGTCCTCTTCCATCCGATCGGCAATTTCTACGTCGATCTGAGTTGCGCCGGCACAAACGGCGCCGGCTGGCCCTGCGACGAGGAAGGAGAGAAGCTGCGCCTGAAGCTGCTCGACGCGACCGATCCCGCCGAGCGCAAGCAGCTGCTCGAAGCCTTCCACAAGCGGCTCTGGGAATATCTGCCGCTGATCCCGGCCGGCCAATATGCGTCGGTCAGTGCCTGGCGCAACAATATCGAAGGCATCATCAAGGCGCCGACCCTCGCCTACTGGAACATCACGAAGAAGTAATCTCCATGACCGACTCGACCCGGCTCAGCGCCGTCAGCGTGACGAAGAACGTGCCGTGCAAGCTTCGCGACGGCACGATCCTCCGCGCCGACATCTATCGCCCGGAGGGCGGCGGCAAGTACCCGGTGCTGCTCTGCCGCACGCCCTACGACAAGGCGGGCGATCTCTATGTCCGGGATGCCCAGGCGATCGCCGCGCGCGGCTACATCGTCGCCGTGCAGGACATCCGCGGGCGATACGAGTCCGAGGGCGAATACCACTGGATGTTCGGCCATGCCGGCAGCCAGCAGAACAAGCCGGACGGCTACGACTCCGTCGAGTGGGCGGCAGCGCTCGACGGATCGACCGGGCAGGTCGGGACCTGGGGCAATTCCTACCCCTCCTCGCTCTGCTGGCTGCTCGCCGGCGAGCAGCCGCCGTCGCTGAAGGCCATGTACACCAGCGGCATGGCGATGAAGCACACCGAGATGAACTACGGCATCCTCGAGACCGGACGTCGGCTGCAATGGATCCACACCATGGCGGCCAATGCGCGCAAGCGCGCCGGCGACCCCTTCGGTCCCTATACCAGGGCGGAGGCCGACGACGCCTGGACCCGCGTCGATCGCGGCAAATGGATCTGGCGTCTGCCGCTGGAGACGATCCCCAAGGAGGTCTTCTCGACGCTAACCGAAGCGACGCACCGGCACTATCGCGAGGCGCATCACGACTACTGGCAGTTCGACAAGGCGCATCCGAAGGTCCAGGTGCCGGTCAGCTGCACCACCGGCTGGTGGGATCGGCTCGGCGGCACCACCAGCAACTACATGGGCATGGAGAAGAACGGGCCGGCTTCGCTCAAGGGCAAGCATCGCCTCGTCGTCGGCCCCTGGGGTCATTCGACCGACAAATGGGTCGGCACGCTCGGTCCCCGCGACTACGGCGCGCGCGCCAACGCCTCGTATCCGGTCGAGCTGACGCGCTTCTTCGACCGCGAGCTCAAGGGCAAGGAGAACGGGCTCGAGGGCGAGCCGCCGGTGAAGCTCTTCGTGCTCAACGACAACACCTGGCGCCATGAAAAGGAATGGCCGCTGGCGGGCACGCGCTTCACCGACTTCTTCCTGTCGAGCAGCGGCCGAGCCAATACGCCGGCTGGCGACGGTACGCTGGTCGCCGAACCGAAATCATCGGAGCCCGATCGCTACGACTACGACCCGGCCGATCCGGTGATGAGCCTGATGGGCCTCGATGCCCAGGCCGCACCCTGTGACCAGGCCATCCTCGGCCGGCGTCGCGACGTGCTGGTCTACCAGACGCCACCGCTGGAGAAGGACCTGCTCGTCATCGGCCCGGTCGTCGTTCACCTGTGGGCGGCGTCAGATGCGCCCGACACCGACTTCGCCGCCAAGCTGATCGAGGTGGGATCCGACGGCCTTGCGCAGAACCTCTGCTACGGCATCATGCGCGCGCGCTTCCGCCAGGGCTTCGACAAACAGGTCATGCTCGATGCCGGCGTGCCGCAGGAATACGTGATCCCGATGATGCAGGCCGGCATCCGCTTCCGGAAAGGATCGCGCATCCGCCTCGACATCGCCAGCTCCGACTTCCCGAACTTCGACCGCAATCACAATACTGGCAAGGACTACTGGTCCGATCCGGAGCTTCGCGTGGCACGCCAGACCGTGTTCCACGACCCGCGCTACCCGTCGCGGATCGTGCTGCCCGTGATCCCGGATTGAAATCTGCTCGATGGCGAAGCGCCCCTTCGACTTCCTGCCCCTGCCCGCAGATCGCTCGGTCGACAAGCCCCGATCGAAGGGATTGACGATGATGATCGATGCCGGCATTCCGCTCGGCTATCAGAAGGACATCGTCTCGCTCGCCGGCGACTATTGCGACCTCGCCAAGATCAAGACGGGTACCGCGCGGCTCTACGCCGAAGCCGATCTCAAATGGAAGCTCGACCAGTACGTGGCGCATCGGATCACACCATTCATCGGCGGGCAGTTCCACGAGTACGTCTTCGCGACCGAGGGCGAGCGGGCACTGCCGAGATTCTACGAGGAAGCGCGCCGCATCGGCTTCAGGGCCCTGGAGATCTCGGACAACGTCGTGACCCTGACATCGGCGCAACGCAAGGCGCAGATCCGCGCGGCAAACGACGCCGGCTTCGAGGTGTTCGGCGAGGTCGGCGCCAAGGACCGCCGCAGCGAGCCCGACGAGCTGGTCGAACAGGCCGGCGAATGCTTCGAGGCGGGAGCCCGCCTCGTGCTCGTCGAGGCGGCCGAGCTGGTCATCGACGGACGCCCCAACCTGCCGATGCTCGACCGCCTCGGACGCGACCTCGACATGGCCAGGGTGATGATCGAGCTGCCCGGCCCTTGGATCAGCGGCGTCCGCGCCTCGGATATCGAGGATCTGAAGAAGTTGCTGATCCGGACCTTCGGCTGCGACGTCAACCTCGCGAACGTCGCCCCGGAGACCCTGATCGACCTCGAAGCCTCGCGCACCGGACTCGGCGTTGCCGGGCCGCCGAAGCCCCCACCCGTCACCTCGGATTGACCATGCGCCTCACTCTTCTCGGCACCGGCACGCCCTCGCCGTCGACCAAGCGTGCCAGCTCGGGCTATCTGATCGAGATCGGCGGCGACGTGATCGTCATGGATCATGGCGCCGGCGCGCATCAGCGGCTGATCGAATCCGGCCACACCTCGACCGACGTGACCCACGTCTTCTTCAGCCACCTGCATTCGGATCACTGTCTCGACTATCCGCGCATGGTTCTGCAGCGCTGGGACATGGGCGCCGACCGCATCCCCGACCTCAAGGTCTACGGCCCGCCGCCAATCCAGCGCATGACCGATCTTCTGTTCTCGCGCGAGGGCGCCTTCGCCCCCGACATCAATGCGCGGATCGAGCACCCCGGCAGCATCGACATGCTGGTCGCCCGCGGCGGCAAGCCGCCGCGCAAATGGCCGAGGCCGGACGTGACCGAGCTCAAGGCCGGCGACGTGATCGAAGGCGGCAAATGGCGCGTCACCGTCGGCACCGCCTCGCACATGCAGCCACAGCTCACCTGCTTCGGCTACCGGCTGGAGTCCGATGAGGGCTCGATCTGCTATTCCGGCGACAGTGGCGGCGTCTGCCGCGACATCATCGAGCTCGCGCGAGGCACCGACGTGCTGATCCACATGACGCATTTCCGCGCCGGCACCGAGCCCTCGGAGGTCTATCGCGCCTGCGCCGGCTGCCACATCGACGTCGCCCATGTGGCGCGCGAGGCCAAGGTGCCGACCCTCGTGCTCTCGCACATGCTGGAGCAGATCGATCAGCCCGGCATCCGCGAGGAGATCTTGCGCGAGATGATGGCGATCTATCCCGGCACCATCATCTGGGGCGAGGACCTGATGAAGGTCCCGATCCGCGGCGCCAAGATGGCGCAGTTTCTTTAGGACGAATCCCGATGCCGCATTCGACTTACCTCGCCGACCAGATGGGCTCGGCCGTGCTCGAGCCGACCGGCTCCTTCGAAACCGGCTCCTACGGCTCCTTCACGCTCATCTACACGGCCGGCCCTTTCGGCATCGACGACAGCGGCGGGATCAAGATCTCCTTCCGCACCACGACCGATATGGGGAAGCCGCAATTCACCGACCCCAAGGGCCGCAACTACACCACGGCCGAGGCAAGCAACGGTGCGGCGCTGCATCTGCTCTTCGACCGCATCAACATCCGCCCATGGGTTCACACGCTGTATGTGCGACTGATCGGCGGCTTCCTCCGCGCCGGCGAGAAGATCACCGTCCGCTTCGGCGACCGTCGCCAGGGCAGTGAAGGCATACGCCTGCAGACCAACGCCGAGACCTATTTCCCCTTCAAGATCTATGTCGACGCCTTCGCCACCTACGACTTTACCGAGCTGCCGGATTCGCCGGCGATCGACCTGATCCCCGGCCCGGTCTCGGAATGGCGCGCGATCGCGCCAACCTTGCGGCGCCCTGACGAGAAGTTTCGCCTCGCCATCGTCAAGCTCGACCGCTGGGGCAATCCCGGCGCCAGCGGCGGCGGCCGCTTCACGCTATCGAGCACGCTCCCGGTCAAGGGTCTGCCCGAGCACGTCACCGTTGCGCCCAACGAGGGCACGGTGCTGTTTGACGACCTCTCCGTGAGCCAGGCGGGCGATCTCGTCGTCACGCTGACCGACGAGGCCGGCAACGCCGCGGCGCGCAGCAACCCCATGCGCATCGCCGCCGGCGCGACCGCCTCATACTGGTCGGATTTCCACGGCCAAAGCGGAGAGACGGTCGGCAGCGGCACCGCGCATGACTACTTCGCCTTCGCCCGCGACCAAGCGCTGCTCGACATCGTCGGGCACCAGGGCAACGATTTCCAGATCACCGAGGCCTTCTGGGACGAGCTCAACCGGCTCACCCGCGAGTTCCAGGAGCCCGGGCGCTTCGTCACCATGCCGGGCTACGAGTGGTCCGGAAACACCGGCGTCGGCGGCGACCGCAACGTCTTCTTCAAGCGCGAAGGCCGCGTCATCCACCGCTCCAGCCACGCGCTGGTCACCGACGGCCGCGACGGCAACACCGCCGCGCATACCGCGACCGATCTGTTCAGCGCGCTCGCCGACCAGGAGGCGGTGACCTTTGCGCATGTCGGCGGCCGCTACGCCGATATCGCCGTCGGCCATGACGGCCGCATCGAGCGCTCGGTCGAGATCCACTCGACCTGGGGCACTTTCGAATGGCTGCTGCATGACGCGTTCCGCCTGGGTTATCGGGTCGGCGTCGTCTGCAACAGCGACGACCACAAGGGTCGCCCCGGCCTCGCCTCGCCCGGTGCGTCGCTGTTCGGCGCGATCGGCGGTCTCACCTGCCTCCGCCTACCGGCGCTGACCCGCGACCATGTGTTCGAGGCTCTTCGCCGGCGTCATCACTACGGCACTACCGGCACGCGCCTTCATCTCGACGTTCGCGCCACCTTCAAGGAAGGCGAGATCTTCGACGAGGATCCGTCGCTCGGACCGGCGAGCTCGCAGAAGACCAACACGGCGACCATGGGCGACATCGTTCGTACGCGAGGTCCCGTCCGCCTCGCGGTCGATGTCGCGGCACCGGCACCGATCGAGAAGGTCGATGTCTTCCGCGGCGCCGAGCTGATCGCGACGCGTCGTCCCTACACTGCAAGCGGCTCGTCGCGGCGGCTGCGCGTGATCTGGGAGGGCGCGGAGTATCGAGGTCGTGGCCGCCAGGTCACCTGGGACGGCGAAGCGCGACTGACCGGCAATCACGTGCGGCGCGCCACGCCCGTCAACTTCCTCAACCCGGAGCGCAAGCTCGTGGCGGATGGCGGCACGCAGCTCCGCTGGACCTCGGTCACCACCGGCAATCTTGCCGGCATGGAGCTCTGGCTCGACGATGCGAGCGCGGGCGAGATCGCGATCTCGACCAAGCCGGCCTCGCCGACGTGGAAGATCGCGGATATCGGTTATGAGGATGTCGCGGTCGAGGCCGGCGGCCTCGGTCGCAGGCTGCGCGCCTATCGCCTGCCCGAGGAGAACGCGCATCGCACCTTCGCCTTCGACGTCGATGTCATGATCATTCCGGATCGCGACAACCCGATCTATGTGCGCGTGACGCTGGAGGACGGGCATCAGGCCTGGTCGAGCCCGCTCTACGTTATCCCCTAGGCAGCGATCGGTCCGCGCACGATCAGGTGGCCGGCGACGATCGTCCCGTCGACGGCGAAGACGCGGCCCATCAGTTCGGGCGTCAGCACGTCATGCGGGTCGCCATGGGCGACCGCCCTGCCCTCGTGCAGAACCAGCACGAGGTCGCCATAGGTGAAGGCAAGCCCGAGGTCGTGCAGGATCGCGACAACGGCGACGCCGCGCTCGGTCAGGTTCCGCGCCAGGCGCAGCACCGCATGCTGATGCGCGAGGTCGAGATTAGCAGTCGGCTCGTCCAGCAAGAGGATCGGCTGCGCCTTGCCGTCCTCGATGTCGAGCTGCGCGATAGCGCGCGCGAGCTGGACACGCTGCTGCTCGCCGCCTGACAGCGTCTCGTAGGAGCGGTTGACCAGATGGGTGACGTCGGCGGCGCGCAGCGCGCGAGCGACCGCAGCGGCGTTCTCCGCCCTGGTATGGCTCCGCTCAAAGGGGCTGCGGCCGAGTGCCACAACACCTTGGACCGGCAGCGAGAAGCCCAGCCGTGCCGCCTGTGGCATCACCGCTCTTCGCCGCGCAAGGTCGAGCGGCGCCCAACGATGCAGGTCACGATTGTCGAGGCGGATCATGCCTGCGGAGGGGGAGAGGTCGGCGGACATCGCCGCCAGCAGGGTCGATTTGCCGGCCCCGTTGGGTCCGACGATGGCGAGAATCTGTCCCGGCA
>Ga0194132_10002899_pt1 | contig 31351 bp, 26 predicted proteins | sample TA2KigOf80mmetaG_FD_148612 | JGI IMG/M metagenome (GOLD analysis project Ga0194132, IMG submission 148612) | Freshwater microbial communities from Lake Tanganyika, Tanzania - TA2015054 Kigoma Offshore 80m | ecosystem: Environmental > Aquatic > Freshwater > Lake | place: Tanzania: Lake...
CGGCCTGAAAGGCACGGCGCTTGGCACCGCGCATCTGCGCTGCGGCTAAGCGCAAATCGGCAATCTGTTGCCCACTAATTTGTTGAGCACTTGGACTGGTGAAATCTTTCCTGAACACCCTAGCCCCTCCACCTCTCCCTACGTTATCTGTCTCTCCGCTATCGTACCTCACTCGCTCGGCTTTGGGTATCTTCTTTTCTCAAAATCACCTAATGACCGTGACGTCGGGGTAGAGAGGGAGCAAGCGCTGCGCATCCTGCGGATTCAGCAGCTCAGCGCGGCCGCTCTGTCGCTTCTCCGCTCGCCGTACGGTCGCTACCGTACCACCGACCGAGCTGAGCACGAGCATGACGACAACTACAATTCCCGCAAGAGACTCGTGGGTAGTAAAGCGCTTCTTCTCTAGCGTTGTCGCTTGCGTGCGTACCTGACCGAGCATTGCCAGCAATATCGCGTTAGCAATCCACAACAGCGACGACAAGATGATGTAGCGGGAGGAGAGTGCCTGCGCGAGTCCCAACTCGGAACGACCGCTGCCGATCATAAGTCCACTGCCGATCGCGTAGCAGCCCAGCGCGACTGGGTATACCAAGATCGGGAGTGCGAGATGGTCACGTGTGCCAAGGCGCCATATCAAGAAGCCAAAAGCAGCAGTTCCACCGGCGCCGACAGCCGCGGAACATGGCACGGCAAAGGGACTTGCCACCGCAAAGATCGTCAAAGGGCTTCCCAGGTAGCTCAGCACATAGCTCACATACAAAAAAAGCGGGGCAACCCCAAGAGGTAGTGTAAAACTCGGTCGCGCAGCGCTGTAATCACAGAAATACGCCCAGCTCACTGCAACACTGACGAGGAACCAGAGCACCAACTGTCCGTCGTGGCGTTGCCCCTTAGCTATCGTGAGCAGGCCGAGCATCAACAGGGCAATGGGCCAATAGAGCAAACCATTGGCAAATGAAAACGTTGCCAGCAGTCCACAGCCAACCGCACCCAGGAAACACCTCCAACTCGTCAGTGCCCTTGCCAGGAGTGTATAACCAACGACAACAGAGAACACGTTGAGAAAAAGACAGAGCTGCAGCCCCATGAACCAGTTCTCAAACTGGTTAAGGGAAAAAACCAACAGTGAGAAGACGAGAGGTATCCACGCGGCGTTGCCGTCGGCAATGCAACGCCGCACCTGGTTCGTGTGGCGTACCAGCACCAGGAACGTGGCCACGGCAATCGCCAGGTTCAAGAGTAACTCGTACAGGTTATTCCAATGGCTCAGCCACGCGAGGCTGAGGAGCACAATCTTGGGGAAAAAGACGCGATGTTCATTTTGCGGTTTCCAGATGTCATAGACTGACAATGTTCCTTCGTAGAGCTGCTCCAGGTGTGGCACCAACTCCCACTCATCCCGGAATGGAACGTCAACGTGAAACCATAGGATGAGAAGCAGCAGGTACACAGGGGGGAGCCAGGGGAGCAGAGAGGGTAAGCACCGCTATGAACTGGATCGGCAGAGTCACCGTGAGCAGCCGAAATTCGCGTCCTCGTCATGGAGGGTGTCACTGGTACAGTTGGTCACTGCTCTCTGCGCTCACATCGAAAAGTCACTCATCGTTAGTGGCGAGGTCGTATGGCTCGTGGATATCTGGGTGTTCTGGGGCAGACAAGGTCAAGACCCAGCACACAGCGTTCCCGGTGCGCTCAATCGGCCGCCAGAACCTTCGTACACGTGGCGCTCAGACCTCGCGAGCCTGTCATTCTGAGCGGGCGAAGGATCTCTTTCAGAGACCCTTCTTTTCCCTCGGGGTGACAGCGCTTGTCCGCCTGTGTCTCGTGGTTTGCTCTAGACACGCTCGATAATGGTACCCGTCCCCAGGCCTCCACCACAGCACATCGTTATGAGCCCGTAGCGGCCTTGCGACCGTTGCAGTTCATGCGCAGCTTTGGTGACGAGGAAACAACCCGTGGCACCGAGTGGATGGCCCAACGCGATAGCGCCGCCGTTAGGATTTACGCGCGCCATATTCGGCTGAATCTCTTTCGCCCAGGCGAGCACGACCGAAGCGAAGGCTTCATTGATTTCCACAACGTCGATGTCGTTGATCGAGAGCCCAGCATGCTTCAACATCTTGCGGGTGGCGGGGATTGGCCCTTCGAGCATCAGCACTGGATCGCAGCCGACCAAGGCCGTCTCGACAATCCGTGCCAGCGGCTTGAGGCCACGCTCACGCGCTTTCTCTGCGCTCATCAGTAACACTGCAGCCGCGCCGTCGGCAATCTGCGAGGACGAACCAGCCGTATGGACGCCATTCTCACGAGCGACAGGTTTGAGGTTCGCGAGTGCTTCGAGACTTGTCTTGCGTGGAATTTCATCAGTAGTGACAGTCTTCACCTTGTCGGTACGGTTCCCCTCATCATCAAGCACCGGCGACTCGACCGGGATCATCTGAGCATTGAAGCGACCCTCGGCGATGGCCCGAGCGGCGCGGATCTGGGATTCAAGGCCGAGGGCGTCGGTATCTTTGCGCGTGATACCATACTTTTCGGCAATGCGTTCCGCCCCCTCAAACTGACTCGTGAACTCGTAGTGATCATAGTAGCTTCGCGCAATCGGCTTGCCATAACCAGCTTTGGCGCCGGCAACGGAATCGGAGCCGATCGGTAAACGGCTCATATTCTCGACCCCACAGGCGAGCACTACGTCTTCGACGCCCGACGCGATCAGGCTATAGGCGAGATTCGTCGCTTCCTGCGACGAGCCACATTGAGAATCAACCGTGATACAGGGAACGTCTTGCGCGCCACCGTGCGCAAGCCAGGCCGTGCGTGTCACGTTCATCGCCTGCGCGCCAACTTTGTTGATACAGCCACCGACCACTTGGCCCACGTCAGCGCTTTTGATGCCAGCGCGCCCGAGGACAGCGCTCAACACCTGGCCTAGCACATCGGTCGGGTGAGCCCCGGCCAGAGACCCGTTGCGTCGGCCAACCGGAGAACGACCAGCCTCAACGATCACGACTTCTTTCATACCTTCCCTCCTTGGGGGCGTTACCATCGCGCCCGAGTGAATCTTTGGGTGAACCAGAACCGACTGGGGAATTTTCTAATATAGGATGAGGGATTGCGCAAGGCAGAACAGGGGAGGGTGATGATCCAATGGCAGACCCGTGCGTGTTTGCATGGTTTGGGTATCACTGATGCATGGGTGCGAATGCTGGCTTGTCCCAGCAATTCTTATTTTGGCCGGCCGACGCTTTGGGTAGCCCGGAATAAGCGCAGCGTTTCCGGTACGACGCGTGCCGCGAATGATCTACGGCCTTATCCCGGCCTACAACGCTGAGGCATTTCCTTGCTTACTTTACCAACGCTCGTACATCCGCTGGGCTCGGCCCCCCAGGTCGAATGAGTACTACTGCATCATCAAACCCAGCCTCAGCAAAACGTTGCAGCAGCTCGTTTGTCCGTCCCACGTCGTGTTCCGGAGTCAACTGAATAGTCGAAACAATCGCTCGTTTTCCTCCAGCCGCACGATAGCGCCCAAGCGACGCGATCACCTGCTCAGGCGTACGATAGTGCGCAGACGCGATCCAGCCGTCAAACTCTTTAGCTGCTCGTTCCACTCCGGCTCCCCACGAGCCAAAGACCAGTGGCGGACCTCCGGCAGTTGCTGTCCAGGGCGTCAAATTTGCCCGCTCATCTTTCCCTTCAGCCAAGAGCGTTCGCACGCGAGCCAGTGTGGAATTGAAAGTCTTGAAGCGTTTACCATAGTCACGCTCAAGAGCAATGAAATCCGTCTCCGTTGATCCGGCACCCACACCAAAAGTGAGACGCTTGCCACAGATATGCATGAGCGAGAAGATCCGATGGGATAAGTCAGTGGGTTGGTACAAAGAAATTTGCGCCACAGCAGTTCCGAGTTCGATCTCTTTGGTTACCATTGCTATCGCAGTCAGCGCGACAAACGGGTCAGGAATCATGAAGCCTCTACCAATCGCTTGCGGAACCCATAGACTGTCAAAGCCTTCGCCAGCAAAGCGCCGGGCTTGTTCAGTTAGGTCTCCAACCGGTGACTGTGGGGGTAAAAAGCCAAGAAGAGCTCCGAGTCTCATGATGTCCTCCTTTTTCACCGTGAAATGCGGTGATGCGTTACGTGCTGACGTACACTACTTGACGAGGTTGAATCGTTGCGAGCACGCGTAAGACCTCCGGCATCAAGGGGCGTAGGTCGTTGATGTCGTTGCTTTGCGCTTTGAGCATGACCCAAGCAAGAGAGAGCCCTTCAAGGTTCTGTTGATATGGAATGCCTTGATCGACGGTCAAGAGGACATCAAACTCTGCAGCAGCGCGACGAAGTAACGCTCCGTTCTTCGTGCCAACCCACTGCATCTCGACAACAGTCTTCACCTCATGACGGGATAGCTCTCTTCGCAGTTTACGCGGGACACACTCATCAAGCAGCACTCGCATGGGTCCCTACCAATAACTGCATCCCTTGCTCCAAAACGGCGACAGCTTGAGCACGGGTTACTGTTGGAAAATCATCAAGAAAGCCGTCTAGTGTATGTCCTCCAGCGATGTAATCCAGCAACGCTTTGACAGGCACACGAGTTCCCACAAAGACTGGCGTCCCACCTAGGATGTCTGGGTCGCAGTGCACGACAACTTCTTGAATTTTCATAGCTGCTCTCCTTCCATCTCTAGTGTTGAAGTCACCATAAACGCACTTCTAGCTCCCTCGCTCTTTGCGATAATTGTTATGTAGAACAGTACGTCGACCAAACAGCTGTGGTCAAGAGGAGACCGCCCGGCCATTTATGGCCAAGAACCGTATGCCTCGTTCTCCCCGCGCTCTTGCCTCTTTGCACACGAATTGTCATGTTGAGAGACAGGGGGGGGCAGTAGTGGCCAAGATTTACATCTCTTCGACCTATAGTGACCTCAAAGAATATCGCGAAGCGGTGTACGATATTCTGCGTAAGATGCGTCATGACGTGATCGCCATGGAGGATTATAACTCCAGCGATGAGCGTCCATTAGAGAAATGCCTTGCCGATGTCGACAACAACTGTGACCTCTATGTTGGCATCTTCGCGTGGCGCTATGGGTATATTCCAACAAAAGATAACCCTCTCAATAAATCCATCACTGAGCTGGAGTATCGTCAGGCGACGGACAGCAAAAAGCAACGCAGAATCTTCCTTCTCGAACCTCGAGCACCGTGGTCACCGCTCCTGATGGATGCTGTGACTGGCGACAGCGAGCAAGGCAAACGCATCAAGGAATTTCGCGAAGAACTCGGTCGTGAACATATTGCCGGGTTCTTCAAGGCTCCCGACGAACTCGCCAGCCTGGTCGCAGCAGCAGTCAACGAATGGGAGAAGTCGCAGCCGACTCCCACGCCAGTAAAACCACTTGTCACCGCAAAATTTGCCCCGCCACCACTGCCAGTGAATTTCATTGCTCGCCCGGAGGAGTTAGATCGCCTACGTAGCGCGGTGCTCAGTGGCAACGGCAGTCGTCAAGTTGCGCTCACTGCCGTCGTGGGTATGGGTGGGACTGGCAAGAGCGTCTTAGCGACCGCGCTGTGCCATGATCGCGAGGTGCACGCGGCCTTTCCTGATGGTGTGATTTGGGTCACCATCGGACGCGAGCCCGGCAATTTAGTCAGCCAACTCGCAGCCGTTGAAGTGGCGCTTGGCGATGCCCCAGAACACTACACCACACCAGAAGTGAGTAGAGATCGCTTTCGCGCACTGGTCGCCAGCAAAACCGCTTTGCTGGTGCTCGATGATGTCTGGCACTCCTGGTGTGTCGAGGCCTTTCGCGCCGAGGCCCCGCACTGTCGCACGATCTTTACCACGCGGGACCGCAACATTGCCCTCTCCTTGAGTGCGCAAGAAATTCGCCTGGGGGTGCTCACTGACGATCAAGCTCACGCCTTACTGCAAGAATGGGCCGGACGTGACGATCCGCTGCACCCTGCCATTGCTGAACGTCTGGGCTGTTTGCCAGTCGCGCTCAAACTGGCGGGCGCGCGCCTGCGTGAAGGGATGAGCGGTCAGGAATGGCTCGATACGTTCCGCCACGTCTCGCAGATGCGCCTGAGCCGTCGCGCCACCAATAAAGACGAAAACCTGCAAACCTGCTTTGCCCTGAGCCTTGAGCAACTGCCGCCTGGCGATCAGCAGCTCTATCACACCTTTGGCGTGTTTCCTGAAGATCTCCCTGTACCGCAGGCGACGGTGACACGCCTGTCGAAACAGTTGCAACCCCAGTTGTCAGACTTCGATTGTCAGGAACTGCTGCAGGAATTCGATCGGCTTGCCTTGCTCGAGTACAACCGTACGACCCGGACCCTGCTCTTGCACGACTTGTTATACGACTACGCCCGTGAGCAGTTGAATGATCACGTGGCAACAACCCATACCGCGCTGCTAACCGCATATAATTCGAGCGGCAAAGCGTGGGCGCAGATCCCCAATGATGGCTATCTCTACACGCACCTCGCGTACCATCTCCACGCCGCCCAACGCACCGACGAACTGCAACCGCTCTTGTTCGACTGCGACTGGCTGCACGCCAAACTGGCGGCGACGGATGTCAATGCCGTGCTCAGCGATTATGACTATGTAGCAAACAATGGCGACGCTCAACTGCTGCAAGATGCAATACGATTGTCAGCGCACGTTGTCGCGACGGATCACCACCAACTGCGCAGCCAACTGCAAGGCCGATTACGCGCGCACCCCGCACCTGCGCTGCAACAACTGTGTCACCGCTCCAGCACAATACAACAAGAAGTGACTATTGAGTGTCTGTCAGCGACGTTGACTGCTCCAGGCGGACCACTCCTGCGTACCCTCAGCGGCCATAGTGGCTCGGTCAGGGCGGTCGGGGTCCTGCCCGATGGCCAGCATCTCGTCTCCGCCTCTGACGATGGTACCCTCAAGGTCTGGGACTGGCAGCGCGGTACCGCCGTGCACACGCTCAGCGGCCATAGTGGCTCGGTCAGGGCGGTCGGGGTCCTGCCCGATGGCCAGCATCTCGTCTCCGCCTCTAACGATCGCACCCTCAAGGTCTGGGACTGGCGGACTGGTCGGATACTGGCGACGTTTACCGCCGATCATCCACTCACTACGTGTGTCGTTACCTCGGACGGGAAGACTGTGATTGTGGGAGATACGGGGGGCGGGTGCATTTTTTACACCTAGACAATCTTCCCTAGCTATGCGGGTGCACTAACGGAAAGGCGAAAAATCACCGCTATGAAGAAACGCATTGTGACAATCGTCGTCGTATTGGTAGGTTTTGTTGGAATCCTGCTTGCTGCCCATGTCCTCGTTCCACCTATCCTCAAATCCGAGCGGCACGCGCTGCTCAGTGGCCACATGATGCTGATTACTATGAAGAAACAGGGAACCACCGACCTGATCACGTTTCCCGTGGACTACCTCCGTGACGGGAATAGTGTGTACGTCGGCAGCGATTCGGGCTGGTGGAAACACCTCGCCGGCGGCTCAGAGGTACAGTTGCTGATTCAGGGAACGGAGTGGGTTGGTTGGGCCACTCCAATTGTTGACGACCCCGATCGCAGCCGGGCCGGGTTTATGAAACTTCGACCGTGGACCTATAAGCGGGCACTGTGGTCTGGGGCCGTGTTTGTTGAAATCCAGCTGCGCGAGAGCGCTAGCTGACAGGGTATCGTCGGCCCACGCTCTAATGCTAAAAGAAACGGCACGTTAGTCTGTAAACAACTCGGAGGGATATACATGCATGATCTGATAATCCGCGGTGGAACGGTCGTAGATGGCACCGGTAAGGCGGCGTTCACAGGGGATGTCGCCATTCACAATGGTCGTGTCGCGGCAGTTGGCAAAGACTTGGGCAGCGCGAAGCGCACGGTCAATGCTGACGGCCTGTTAGTGACACCGGCGTGGGTCGATGTCCATACGCACTACGATGCGCAAGTGGCGTGGGACGAACAGCTCACCCCGTCACTGTGGCACGGCGTCTCTACAGTGGTCATGGGCAACTGTGGCGTGGGCTTTGCGCCTGCAGCTCCTGATCGCCACGACTGGCTCATTGGCCTGATGGAAGGTGTCGAAGATATTCCCGGACCATCACTCGCTGCCGGTCTGCCGTGGGGTTGGCAAACCTTTCCTGAATACTATGACGTTCTCGATAAGATGCCTCGGACACTCGATGTCGCGGGCATGATCACTCATGGTGCAGTTCGTGCATATGTCATGGGTGAACGTGGCGCAAAGAACGAGCCCGCCAACGCCAACGATATTGCCCAGATGGCGGCGATCGTCAAAGAAGCAGTATTGGCCGGAGCGCTGGGGTTTTCCAGTTCGCGGACACCTGTACACATCGCGAAGGACGGCGTACCAGTCCCAGGCACCTTCGCTTCAGAAGCTGAACTGCTCGGTATCGTCAAAGGCATGCGCGAAACCGGACGTGGTATTTTTGAAGTCGTTCCCGCAGGTGTGGTCGGTGAAGCCCCAGGCGCACTCAAGCCAGAGATCGAAATGATGATTCGCATTTCGCAGGCTTCGGGTTGCCCGCTGACGTTCTTGCTGGGCCAAGGCAATAAAGAACCGCAAGCATGGCGAGACGTGCTGCAGATGTGCAATAGCGCAGTCAACGCTGGAGTGCCGATTACGCCAATGGTCTTCGCACGCCCTGTGACATTACTCTTGAGTTGGTCGAGCGAAAACCCCTTCAAGTCACTACCGAGCTTCAAACCGCTACGCAATCTACCACTGGCTGAAAAACTGGCGGCTCTGAGAAATTCAGAAACCCGTAAGGCATTACTGGCCGAACGTGAAGCTAGAGTCACCAAGGCCGCGCTGATGTACAACGACATTTTCTGGGAAAAGACCTATCGCATGGGTTCACCGTTGAACTACCTGCCAAGCCCCGAGGAATCGATTACTGCCATCGCGCAACGAGAAGGGCGCAGAATCTACGAGGTCGTCTATGACGAAATGATGAAGCAAGATGGTCGTGCGTTCTTGATGAACACCGTCGCAGGCTACGCCGAAGGCAACGCCAAAGCGCTGCGTGAGATGATTACCCATCCAATTACTGCGCTGGGTGGCAGCGATGCCGGTGCCCACGTCAGTCAAATCATGGATGCCAGCATGCCAACCTACATGCTCACTCACTGGGTGCGTGACACGCCAGCCGATCATCCAGAGCATCTGCCATTAGAGATGGTCGTCAAGAAACTCACGCGTGATGGCGCACGGCTGTTTGGCATGAATGATCGCGGCACGCTGGAGCCAGGCGCAAAGGCCGATGTCAACTTGATCGATTACAACAACCTGCACGTAAATCATCCCGAAGTGGTTCATGACCTTCCTGCTGGTATGCCACGCTTGATGCAGACGGCAAAGGGTTATGTAGCGACCTACGTCAGCGGCGAAGTCGTGCAAGAGAATGGTCGTGACACTGGCGCACGACCGGGGAAGATTGTGCGGGCAGCGTGGTCGTGACGCCAAGCACCTCTTCCACTCCATGCTGAATGGGCGAGAGTGCGAGTGGGCGAATGAGAAAATGAATGGGAGAACGGGAGAATGGGAGAAGGGGGGGATGAAGAAGGTGAAGTGGGGTGGTCGCCGCTTCGCCCTGTCGCCCACTCGCCCCTTCTGTTTCTAAGTCTCCCATTCCCCCATTCGTTCTTCCGCTATCCCTCCGGTACAACCAACGTCTGCGTCTCCAACTGCGCTGGCGAGAACAACATCGAAGGCATTGCCCGAACCACCCAGTGAGGAAACGACAATTCGGTTCGCCCATCTGAGCTCGTCCATACTCCCGCCTGTGGACGATAGTAGCCAGGACTTACTTCGCGAAAGTCACTGAACCGTAAGATACGCTCGTCACCGCTTGTCGAGGTCACGCTCATCGCCGTAATCAGGTATGTGGTTGCGCGTCGCTCAAGCGTGACTCGTACGCGGCGATACGGCACTAGTGGAGTGATCGGTTCACCTTCAATTGTCACATTCGGTTCCCTTGAGGGTTCGTCAACAAACTTATAGCGAAAGTCGCTGAGCGTTAACGCCCACGTCAGATCGTAAAAGAAATAATGACTGGTTAAGACTCGCTCGGCTGGACGATACGGCGTCATCCGTACACGTCGTAGCGCTGGCAGATAGAGCCATTGCGTTGGTGGTGTTTGCCCTGTCCGCCGCAACAAATAGCGATTATCTGCATAACGCGAGGAATCGCCCAGTTCGATCGCCACTGGCGAGCGGAAGTCTACACGGACACTCTCCGTCTGTGTTGCACCATCCCAGAGTCGTCCCAGAACAAAATCGTATGTGCGCGCTAAGGTGTCGTGATAATAAATACGCATCTCGCCGCGAGCAAGTTCTGCCGGTGCCGCAAGTTGCTGTTGGGCGATGGTCATGATCTCCATCGCGGTTGGAGACGCATGACCACGAGTTGAAGAGAGAGATAACGTCATGGACACAAGAGAAAGTATGATAAGAAAAGTTTGCATGGTTGGGATCTCCATATTGAATGACTGAATTGTCTTTCTCCCCTCTCCCTGGCAGGGCAATGGCGTTAAGTTAGTAGCTTTCTGATTCCCTCTCCCTCAGGGAGAGGGCTAGGGTGAGGGGATGAAATATAAGGCTGCTGGCTTTTCGATCCCCTCATCCTGACCTTCTCCCGGTAGGAGAAGGAACCCGCATCCGCAAAGCCGTGGCTTAATCTTCATACCATTGCCTTTGAGAAGAATGACAAACTGTTCTGAATGCCTTGCAGTCACTGCAACGCAATCAAAATCGGAATCAACCCTTGCCCTTCCGTCAAAGCACGCATAGCCTTCCCTAGCATCGCACCGATGGCGTTGACTGGATCGCTAACTTTCATGGCATACCCAGGCGTAGGCGAAGTTGTGAGCAGATCGCCCACGGTTATCGCGCCATATTGCGCATCGACTTTGCAGAAGACTTTGCCGACCAGTGCGATCGGTTGGCGTGTACGATCGGATGATTGCTTATCGAGCACGATGCCTGGTTTGAAATCACCAGCGCCGGAAACAACACCTGCGACACGCTTGTCGTACGCGTGTTGATTGGGAAACAATGCGCCGTCATCACCAACTACCATGACCGTGCCGGGCTCAACTGCACTGTCTAAACCAATTGTGAAGTCTTCCGCACAATCGGCGTTGGTGAGACGAATATCGCCACTAACCGCGATGTTCCCTGCGACATCAAGCATCTCCTGCGGTGTCATCGTGCCGATGCCAATGTTGCCGTTGTCTTGAATGGTCACTAGCACGCCAGTCGTACCGGTGTTGAGCTGAGCACCAGAGCCAAGGCTGTTCTCACGCGCGCGCCCGAGATGCAATTTCCATCCGGTATGATCTCCGAAGCGAAGGTATCCGGCATTGGGGCTCGCATCCGAAGGTTCGAAGGTAAAGGCGGCGTTTGGGTTCCCGCCGATCTGTACTGCGCCAAGTAGACGCGTGAGCGTTGCTACGACCGAGAACAATGGCAGGCTCTGCGCATAGCGGCCAGTGATGAGCATCTCTGCGGCATGTCCGCTGCCATCACTGTTGAAGCCTTCAAGGTAGATGCGGTTATCATTGATGTTGTTCCCCAGATGTAATTGTCCCCCGCCCCATGGGCTCAGATCCAAGACGATGGGACTCCCTTTCACAACCGTAGTATCTCGGGTGGCAGAGAGTTGTGTTTTAGGGTTGCCGTTCAGCACGATGTTGCCGCTGACATCGAGTTTGCCTTGGGGATCCCTCGTCCCGACACCGATTTTATCTGCAGCAACCGTCAATGAACTGGTATTGCCGTTCTGATCTTTCACAGATTGCGCGGCGCCGTTCACCGCTGTGTCAATTTGTAGATTGAGTGCCATAACGTTGTCTCCTTTATGCAGCGTGTTGATACTGTGCCTGTTCTGACTTCGTAGCAGCGTGAGGCTGCGTTGTGGTTAAGTTTCCGCGCAGCGCCGAGAGGATGATTCCTGTGGTACTACTCAGGAATACGGCCCATACCAGGACCCCTAACCAAAACCCGACTTCTGCATATGAAGTCGTTGCGGTTGCGATGGTGAACATGAATGCTCTCCTTTCTTCGTGTTTCAGCGGGTGCTGACTTTTGAGAAGAAAGGCGTAACAAGACGATGAACGGCGGTGTTCAGTGGGGAGGGAACACGCAAATGAAGTGGGCTTTTAGGAAATGGGGGGGCGAGAAGAAAAACAGAGAATCAACTATTCTCGGGCCTGGGTCCAATCTTCGACACGGAGGTCAGGAATACGCATGAAGTCTCGGACGTTTCGCGAGAGAAGCAAAGCGTCATGGGCAAGTGCAATGGCAGCGATTCTGAGGTCCATAGCTCCTACCCGAAGACGCGCAGCACGAAGGCGAGTCACCCCTGCTGCCGCCGAACGGTCGAACAGTGCTATCGGTATCGAGGCAAAGAAATTCAACAAACCGTACAGTTGCTGATAAGCGAATACTTCATGGTCAAGACTCTTTGCCTGATGAATGACTGCCGACCAGCCTCGTAGTTGCTCTTGCACTGTGACGATTGTCGTTCCCACATCTTCAGGAGGGAACGACTGTAACTGTGTTCGCAGGATGGTATAGGCTAGTTCACTGCGACGCTGGAGTACGGTTATGTGGTCAGTATCAAGGAAGATCATGCACGAGACCGTGCATTCTGCGTACGACGATAAGCTTTCCCCGCCGCAACCATCTCCTCAAAGAGTGGGTCGTTGGCGAAACTGCCAGCAAGGCGCTCCCACCATGGCAATGCTACTAAAGGCTGAGGTCTCGTGAATGAGGCTTTGAGTTGCTGCAGTTCTTGCTCCAGTGCAGTCACGCGCGGTGCCAATCTTTCCTGAGATGTGCGCAGAGGTCTGGCATTCTGACGATTGCCAGTGGATGATGTAGCGGTTTCACGGGCTTTTCGGTGAAGTGTCTTCGTGTTCGTTGTTTGGTGCACCGGAGCGCGTAGCGCGCTGGCGCTTGGGCCCACCTTCCTCGCTCGCTGACTAGGTGCCATCGGAGCTGGTATACCTACTTGCGGCTTTGCCGTTGCTTTCTTCATAGTACCGCCTCCGTACATCATGGACCGTACTGTACCACGCCCTCGTCGTCCCAACCAGTACAAATCATAGACCATGATGAACACCCCGAGAAAGGCAAAAATAGAAGAACCTCACGTGAGGAAGCGTTGTACGGATTCCTTGTAATCGTTGGCCATTGCTCTCCCTCCCCTCAGCCGGTTCCCTTTTCTCCGCTACTGTGGCCTGCTACGCTTGCCGGCATGGAGCGTTTCTTTAACACTGCAGGGCCGATCAATCCGCAGGATCATTATTGCCTCTCGCCGCTGGAGCGCATCAGGCTTGAAGAGCTCCTGCCGTTGATTGCGCAAAAGAAATACTTCGTGCTCCATGCGCCCCGGCAAACTGGCAAAACCTCGGTTCTCCTCGCGCTCATGCATGCGCTCAACGCCCAGGGGCAGTACCGTTGCGTCTATATCAATGTCGAGCTGGCGCAATCTGCACGCGAGGATGTTGCCGGAGCCATGCGCGCGATCCTTGGCCAACTCGCTTCACGGGCGCGGATTGCTCTCTCTGATCCGTTTGTTGACACTCACTGGCCAGACATCTTTGCGACGTTGGGTCCGCACGGCGCGCTCGACGAAGTCTTAACCCAATGGGCAGCACACAACCCCACGCCGTTGATTCTGCTGATCGATGAAATTGATGCCTTGGTGGGCGATACGTTGATTGCGGTCTTGCGCCAACTGCGCGGCGGATACGACAAACGTCCCCAGCACTTCCCACAGAGTGTGATCCTGTGCGGCGTCCGCGACGTGCGCGATTACCGTATTCACTCCGCAGCGGAGAAAGCGATCATCACCGGTGGCAGTGCGTTCAATATTCGCGCCGAGTCGTTGCGGCTCGGTAATTTTTCGCGTGCGGAGATGGAGGCGCTCTATGCCCAACACACCAGCGAGACTGGACAGGTGTTTACCCCGGAGGCGCTCGCCCAGTGCTGGGACCTGACCCAAGGGCAACCGTGGCTCGTCAATGCCTTAGGGTACGAGTGTTGTTTTCGTATGAAGGAAGGACGCGAACGCTCACGTGCGATCACCCGAGAGCTTGTCGATATAGCAAAGGAAGCGTTGATTCTGCGCCGTGAGACCCATCTCGATCAACTAGCCGACAAATTGCGCGAGGAGCGGGTGCAGCGGGTGATTGGCCCCTTATTGGCTGGAGAAGAGACACCAGACAATATCCCCGTCGATGATCTTGAGTACCTGCGCGACCTGGGACTGGTGGGACTAAGTGCACCGCTGGCGATCGCCAACCCCATCTACCGCGAAGTCATCCCTCGTCAGTTGATTTACACCACCGAACAAATGACAGCACACGAAACCGCATGGTACGTGCGCGCCGATGGTACCCTTGATGTGAACAAGCTGTTACATGCGTTCCAGGAGTTCTTTCGCGAGCACGCCGAGCATTGGGTCGAGCGCTTTCAATACAAAGAGGCGGGCCCGCAGTTACTCTTGCAAGCGTTCTTGCAGCGGGTCGTCAACGGTGGTGGGCGGATAGAAAGAGAGTATGGCTTAGGGAGACGCCGCACGGATTTGCTGATCCTGTGGCCACATAGTGGAGGAGTCCAAAAGGTCGTGCTCGAACTGAAGGTGCTCTATAAGACTCTGGCGACGACAGTGGCTACCGGTCTCGAACAGACCTGGGAGTATTTGGACCGCTGTGGTGCTGAGGAAGGTCATCTGATCATTTTTGATCGTACAGCGGGCAGAGCGTGGGAAGAGAAGCTCTTTACACGCATAGAAACGGTGCGCGGCAAAATGATCACCGTATGGGGAATGTAATGTCGCCGCGAAGGAGAAGGACGTCGCTGTGTAGGCGAGTGCGGTGAGATCAGAACTCCCACGTCACTGACGAATGTAGAGAAGGAACATACGAGCAAAACGTACCGGTCTTCATTGTCTGGTTGAGATACTGCCCAAGGGCAGGATGTACGTCCGCGACTCGGGTGATCGCGGTACGAATCGCACGGGTGACATTAACGCGAGCACGTTCTTGGGGTGAAGCGGCTTTACGCGCCCGTCCGCGGAGCCCGACGGCACCCATGAGTTCTTGGGTGACAAACTCCAGTTCGTCTTGCAGCTTTTCTATCCGACCGACGTCATTGAACTCACGTGCTTCTTCGAGTTCGGCCTCGATCTCTTTGAGTCGCTGTCGGTATTCGGCTTTGGCTTGAGGATCAAGTATTTCCCCGGCATCGGTCAGTCCTGAGACGTGGACGGTCGCCAGGGCTGGATCACGATGTTTACTGGTCAGACTCGCTGCCGCAAAGGAACTGGTGTCGAAATCAGGAGCATCCGCCGCAAGCGTAAGGGCGGCGATCTCTTGGTCTGGATGCTGTAGCAAGTAGGCGAGGTGCTGCATGCCACGAGTATCTTTGACACGGGCCGTGGTTCCTTGGAATACGATTGTCCAGTACTCGCCTTCGGAGCGGAACACTGAAGAGGACTGAGGACTGAGGGATGAGGACTGAGCAAGGACAAGTGGGACTTGGGACTTGGGGCTTGTGGGGAGGAGGAACCAGTCCCTAGCCCCCAACCCCTAGCCCCAGGTCCCTTGGGACCTGGGACTTTGGACTTTGGGCTTTCTCCGGTGCCGCCAAGCATAACAAGTAGTGTCTTCGCATCTTGCAAATCCTTAGTATCAAACCCTTCGGTAAACCAGTCGTAGACTTCCTGGAGCAATTCGCGAGCGTCAACACCTTTACCCTGATTCTGCCACAACCGCGCGAGGCTCATAGCCGCACGGAGTTCGAGGGACTTTGCGTGTTGGTGGCGGGCGATATCAAGGGCTTTGCGAAAATCAGCCTCCACTGCCTCCGCCACTCCATTTGGGACTGGGGATTTGAGACTAGGGGCTTGTGGAGGGGGAGAACTAGCCCCTAGCCCCCAGCCCCTAGTCCCTGCGAGCGCCAGCTCGCCTCTCAGGCGGTACAACTCTGCTTCCGACTGACGTTCGCCACTCTGTTCGACCAAAGCTAGCGCTTCGGTCACAGCCTGCACCCCTTCCTCGAACTGCCCCATCGCACTACAGGTCTCTGCCAACGTCGCAAGAAAATGCGTCCGCCCAAAATTCATCCCTACGGCACGCCACGTGTCTTGCGTCTGACGCATCAGCGCGAGCCCTTCGTCGTAATGTCCTTGCGCAGCAAGTGCCCATCCTCTCGTATGTGTCTCCATGGCGACGAAAGGTGTGAAGCCATGCGTCATTGACAGCGCAACGTTCTCCTCAGCTCGACTTTGCGTTGCCTGCGCTTCACGACGCACCTGATGCAGCTTGGCGGCAAACTGCAAGCACATCGCCAACGTAAACGGGTGTGCCTCTTCCCTCGCCAGCCGTAACGCCTCCTGACTCATCTGCAGCGCCTGGTCTGGATAGCCCAAAAACCATAAAGCCCAGGCACCATACCCAAGGCTTGAAATGCCGGGATGCCCGACAGACCAGCTTTGGTAGTTATAGTGCTGAGGAGTCAGTGCGATCCCATGCTCAAAATGTTCTAAGGCAGGCGTAAATTCTCCGGTGAAGAACCGTACTTGTCCCATGGCCATATATGCACCTACCAGCAGTGCTGGGTCTTGTAACTGCTGTGCCAAAGGTAGGAGTTGCTCTGCGAACTGTCGCGCTTTCGCGTACTCGGTACGGGTCATATAGAAGAGTTCTAACCCGCGTAAAGCGTGAAAACGCTGCGTCGTGGTCCCGATGTGCTCACTGAGGTCAAGAGCACGATGGTATGCTTGCCCAACCTGTGGGGCCACCCACCCCTGTAGCGTGATCAGTGGAATACCCAATGCCAATTGGAGACTGAGTTCCTGGCGCGCACGTTCAGGAGTATCGGGAAGGGTGCGGAGCAAAGCTAGCCCTTTGCTCAAATGACGGATGGCTTCGTGATGAGCTTGACGTCGTATCGCGGCTTCACCAGCTAATGCCAAATAATGGACCGTGCGCACATAGTCACCACCAGTTTCATAATGGGTCGCTAATTCATTGGCCAACCCCGCAGTGTGATCGCCAGCAAGCTGCTCTTTTCGCTCGCCCATCCGGCAGTGCAACTGCATGCGCCGCGCCTCTGAGATCCGCTCATAAATCACCCGTTGATACAGGGCATGAACAAACCCATACCGCCCACTCGTCGTATCATCAGCGAGTTGTTCGATCCCTGCCGAGCGCAGGAATTGCCTACGAGTCACTAAATGCGCACATTGTGCTTCAACCACTTCACGGGCCTGGTTCAATTCCGCCGCGAGAATCGCCACCGTAAATTCCGCCCCAGCGACACTGGCCACGTCGAGCAGGTGTTGCTCCTCAGGACGTAGACCCTCCAATTGGGTCGCGATGAGCTGCCGAAGGTTCTCGGGAACCTCCATTTGCAGAGTCGGAAGATCCTGGGTAATCCGCCACTGCGCACCATCTGGAACAACAATGCCCTCTCGCATGAGGTATTCCACAGTGGCAACCATGAACAACGGATTCCCATCCGTCCGTTGATGCAGTGCTTTGGCAAAATCTGGTGGCACCTCACCAAACCGTCCGCGCAGATAAGCGGCCACCGCAGCTTCTGGCAGCACCCCCAATGGCAACGCATCACAATGGCCGCGTCCTTGCAGTTCCTGAATAGCCTTCTTCAACGGATGGTCAGTCGTCATGACTTCCGCAGGCCGATACGTCCCGATGATGAGCAGTTGCGCTTGCCCCTGTCGTCGTAAGAGATAGGCCAGTAACTCTACGGTCGAAGGATCACTCCAATGCAGGTCTTCGAGCACCAAGACAAGCAGCCGCTGCGTACTCAACACCTCCAGGGCTTCAGCAAGTTCCCGCAACATACGCACACGCGTCGCAGTGGCCAGTGCGCGTTGCAGTTCTTCTCGTTTCGCAGCCGGAATCAAAGCGGGGAGTTGCGCTAACCAGGTTGGCGCATATTGCGCTAAAACCGCTGCGACCTCTTCTTTTCTTTGCTCTCGGCCCAGTCGTCCTAATGCTTCCAACACTGGCAAATAGGCTTCACCAGCGCCGTATTGTTCGACACATTGTCCGTGCGCCAGCCAGAGGTCAGTCTTTTGAAACGCTGGATGCTGGACACTAGACACGAGACTGGTTTTGACTTCAGACAAGAATGCATCAACCAACGCGGTCTTGCCGATGCCAGGTTCGCCGCTGAGAAAAACCGCTTGCCGCACCCCACTACGTGCTGTGGTCAAGTGATCCTGGAGAAATGCAAGTTGTGCTTCTCGGCCTACGAGGCTTGGGGTTAGGGGCTGGGGATTGGGGGTTGGGAGTTGGGGAAGGACAAGTGGGACTTGGGGTTTGGGACTTGGGGCTTGTGGGGAGGAGGGACCAGTCCCTAGTCCCCAGTCCCTAGCCCCAGATTCCTTTGGACTTTGGACCTTGGACTTTTGACTATCCGAAACACCGCCGAGTGTCACTAGCAGTGCCTTCGCTTCCTGTAAGTCCTGAGTGTCAAACCCTTCAGTAAACCAGTCGTAGACTTCCTGGAGCAACGCGCGGGCATCATCACGCTTGCCTTGCCCCTGCCATAGTCGCGCGAGACTCATCGCCGCACGGAGTTCGAGGGATTTCGCTTGCTGGTCGCGGGCGATGTCTAGGGCTTTGCAGAAAGCCCCTTCCACTTCCTCCGCCACCCCACTTGAGGCTGGGGGCTTGAGACTAGGGACTCGTGGAGAAAGAGAACTAGCCCCTAGCCCCCAGCCCCCAGCCCCTACGAGGAACAGCTCGCCTTGCAGTCGATACAACTCGGCATCATAGAACCGTTCTCCACTCCGTTGCCCAACCATCAACACTTCGCTGACAACCGCCAATCCTTCTTCGCTGTGCCCCGCGATCCCGCAAGCGTCGGCCAACAGCGCCATAAAGTACGGGATGCCAAGTTCTTGCCCACCCGCGCGGATCGCCGTTAATCCCTCTCGCAGCTGAGTGATCCCTTCCTCCGCCTTGCCTTGCCTGGCGAGGAGCCAGCCGCGCACCATGTGGCCCCAGGCGTATGGATACGCAAACCCTTGTTCGTGACTCAGTGTGAGCAGCCGAGTAACGCGTTGTTCAACAATAGAGACATGGCCGCATTCTTGAGCAACACCGATAGCGCCGTCTAAGGCAAATGCCTCACTGAGATCGTGCGAGAGTTCACGAGCGAGAGCCAGCCCTTTCTCACAGCTCAGCCGTGCCTGGTCAGGATAGCCCAGGCACCACAACACCCAACCAGCACGAGAGCGGCACACGACGCCAAGATCCTGAGCGAGATTAGAAACGTGTGGACTATGTTTGCCCGGATCGTAGACTATCAATCCTTGTTCAAGATAGCGTAGCGACGTAGCAAATTCTCCCAGGAAGTATGACCCATTTCCCAATGCCATATAGGCACGAAGCAACAACGCCGGATTCTGACTTTTCTGCGCGAGCGCGAGCAGTTGACCTACGAGTTCTGATGCCCTGTGCAAATCTCCCCGCAGTTCATACACCATCCCAAGGCCAAATAGCACCGAAGCCAGTTGTGGTGGCTCTCCCAAGCGTTGGCATAACTCGTATGCCCGGAGATGCGCATTTTCCATTTCGTTGAGAGAGGTTTTTCCTCCGATCGCATAAAGAGGGTTCGTGAGGGCAAGCTGGAGCCGCACTTCATGGGGTATGCGCTCCGGAGTGTCAGGCAGTGAGGTGAGCAGTTCCAACCCACGCTTGAAGTGAAGCAAGGCGTCTTGCGGTGCGCCAGAACGAGCCGCAGCTTCACCTGCTTGTCGACGATACTGTACGGCTTTGGCATAGTCTCGTCCGTGTTCGAAGTGCACAGCGAGTTCTGCGGCCACCTCTCGCGTGCGATCACCATAGGCGGCTTCTTTGCGCTCCGCGATCCGTCGTTGTAGCTGAATGCGACGAGGGCCTCCCACTCGTGTCGCAGTCACTTCCTGATACATGGCGTGGGTGAAGCTGTAACGCCCACTGAACGTACCATCGGGCCACTCTTCAACACCTTGGGCGCGGAGAAACTGGCCCGCGTGCGCAAGGCGCTCACATTCTGTTTCAAGCGCCTCAATATTTCCCGACAACCCAGCCGCTACTTCAGCTACCGAAAACTCCACGCCAACCACGCTGGCGACTTCTAGTGCGTGCTGATCCTCTTCGCTCAAGCGTTGCAGTTGATGCTCAATCAATTGGCGTAGCGTATCTGGAATGTCACCACCGACCTCCTGGAGCTTGTTTGCAGCAAGCGTCCACGACCCCATCTCATCCGTTACGATTGCGTGTTCAACCAGGTGCACGGTGTTCACCAGAAAGAGCGGATTCCCGCCGGTGCGTCGCACCAGTGTCGTCGTCAACACATCTGGTACCGAGAGCTGTCCAAAGCGCTTGCTGAGGTACTCGGTAATGGCCACTACATCGAGTGGACTCAGAGAAATCTCTTCGCATTGCTGGCGCGCCTGGAGCTCAAGCACGACCGCACGGAGTGGGTGATTACTTGCCAACACGTCCGCTGGGCGATAGGTACCAATGATCATAAGCTTGGCGGGTTCGCGCCGTTGCGCCGTGTACCGTAACCAGTCCAGGGTCGCGACATCACTCCAATGCAAATCTTCGAGGACAATGACCAGCCCGCGCTGCACGGTGAAGAGTTCCGCCGCTTGCGCCAACTCGCGGAGCATACGTTCGCGGCTGGTTTCTTGGACACGTTTCTGTAAAGCGGCATGGTCTGCAGGGTCGAGCAGTCCAGGCAACTGCAGGAGCAAATTCGGCGCATAGCGCTTGAGCGCCTCGATACGTCGATCTCGACTTGGTCCTCGACAGAGCCGGGCGACAACCTCCAGAAGTGGGAGATAGGCTTCGCCAACACCATACTGCTCGACACACTGCCCCGTAGCAGTCCGCACCTCCGGGCGACCGTGTAAGCTTTCGACAAAGGCATCGACCAGCGCGGTTTTGCCGATCCCTGGCTCGCCACTCACGAAGACGATTTGCCGTGCTCCGTCGCTTGCTTTGGCCCAGTAACGATGGAGCTGAGCCAACTCTCCTTCGCGACCCACGAGAACTGCTCCGGGTTGTCGGTTGCCCGAACCAGGTTGAGTAGCTGATGGTGTTTCGCTGTTGTGTGGTGCTACTGATTTGCGTGTGTTACCGAACCCCTCCACGCCACACCCCTTCTTCTATTCTTGTCGAAGAGACTAATCAGGTCAGCCGCGCGGAGTCAACAGAAGTCCCCCCTAGGGTCAATTCCGTGAGAAGCAGTGTAGCCGTTTGACACACTCTCGCGTATGCACTAGACGGGGAAAGGCTGAATACCCTCAATAAAAAAGAAGGAGGACAACAATGACAATGCGACATCGGCTCGATCCTGAACTCGTCGGTCCACTTGATGCGTGGCACAAGGTTACCCAGGGCGGAATTAACTTGCACAATATCCCGGCGGCCCGGAAGATGATGGACGATCTCTTTGCGCAACAACTTGCCAAAGCGACACCCATCGAAGGAGTTACTTCAGTCGACAAGAAAGTCCCCGGCCCAAAGGGCGATCCAGATGTCTTCGTGCGCATCTATCAGCCAACGGATCGTCCTGCCTCACTGCCAGCGCTGTTGTGGATTCACGGGGGTGGCTACGTGTTAGGGAGTGTCGAACGTGACGACTTGTTAGCAAAGCATCTCGCCAAAGTTGGGCAGTGTGTGGTTGCATCGGTGGAGTATCGACTGGCCCCGGAGCACCCGCACCCTGCGCCAGTGGAAGATTGCTATGCCGCGTTGAAGTGGCTGGCTGCGAATACGAAAGAACTGGGAGTGAATAAGTCGCGCATCGCTATTGGTGGCGCAAGTGCGGGCGGCGGTCTTGCTGCCGGTCTTGCGATACTCACCCGTGATCGAGCCGAGGTAGAACTGGCTTTCCAACTACTCATCTATCCGATGATCGATGATCGCAATATCGCGCCAGCCAGCGCGACAGCACCGGATACATACGTTTGGACGCGCGAGAATAACCTCATGGGTTGGCGTGCGTACCTTGGCAAAGAGCCAGGTGGTAAAGATGTGTCTCCGTATGCAGCGGCTTCGCGGGCAACGGATCTGAAAGGGTTAGCGCCTGCGTATATTCCCGTTGGTGACCTTGATCTGTTTTTGGATGAGAACGTCACCTATGCCCAACGCCTTTTGGCGGCAGGCGTGCCGACCGAGCTGCATGTGTATCCTGGTGCGTTTCACGGCTTCAATGGCTTTGTACCAAATGCAGGGGTCTCGCGCCGTTTCAATGGTGAACGGGATGAGGTGTTGAAGCGGATGTTGCATCGATAGAGAGAAGCTCATAGCGGTCAGCGCTCAGCTCTCAGCTTTTGGCTGACTGCTGATTGCTGATCGCTGATCGCCAACGTCTTGTCTACCACGAATCGATAAACGGATACTTCTTGGTCGTCCGTCGCGTTGCGACTGGCGTCGACCGCAATGAATGCGTGATCCATCGTCGTGTCTCTGCTGGGTCGATGACATCATCAAGGGCAAAGTGTGTGGCGACATTTAACGCTTTGCCACGCTGATATAAACCAGCGACCATCTCGTCGAATTTCTTCTTCCGTTCGACTGGATCGGCTATGGCCGCAAGGTCGTTGCGATAGCCCAGTTTGGCTGCACCTTCGAGTGCCATAGGGCCAAACTCACCGGTTGGCCAGGAGACGGTAAACACCGCAGCATCATCCGCTCCACCAGACATGGCGATAGCCCCAAGCCCATAGGCCTTGCGTAAGACAATCTTGAGAAACGGTACTTGGACATTGGCGCCAGCAAGAAACATACGCGAGGAGTGGCGGACCAGGGCGGTCTTCTCAATCTCTGGACCAACCATGATGCCAGGCGTGTCACACAGGTAGAGGAGGGGGATGTCAAACGCATCACAGAGCACGATGAAACGAGACGCCTTGTCAGCGCCATCACTGTCGATCGCGCCGGCCAGGTGCATTGGATTATTGGCTACCAAGCCAATCGCGCGTCCTTCGATGCGAATCAGCGCGGTGATCATCGTACGGCCAAAGTGTGGGCGTAGTTCCATGACTGACCTGGCGTCCGCGAGGGTTTCAATAACTTTGCGGATGTCGTACACGCGCAGGCGATTCTCAGGAATAGCTTTGCGTAACAGCCGTTGGTCAGCGCACTCATAGTGATTGAGCGAACCTTGAAAATACGACAGATACTGACGAGCAACCTGCGCCGCTTCTACCTCATCGGCGACCGCAATATCGACGACACCGCTGGGTTCTTGCACGCTCATGGGCCCGATCTGCTCGGGTCGGAAGATACCTAATCCGCCGCTCTCGATCATGGCTGGACCACCCATGCCGATATTGGAATCCTTGGTGGCGATTACTACATCACAACAACCGAGCAACGAGGCATTGCCAGCGAAACAACGGCCCGAGATCACTCCCACCAGCGGCACCAGTCCACTCAATCTTGGGAAATCAAAGAAGGTACGCGAACTGAAGTCACCATCTGTGTCACCAGGTCGACCCCCGCCACCTTCGGCAAACAACACCAGCGGAATACGTAGTTCCCGCGCTAACATGAACATGCGGTCTTTTTTGCGATGATTGAGATGTCCTTGGGTTCCGGCGAGCACAGTAAAGTCATATGCCAATACTGCCGCGTGGGCACGCTCTGGACCGAATAGATCAGCATTGATGGTTGCATGACCAACGACCATGCCATCGGCTGGCGTATTCTTAATGAGATCTTCCATCGTCCGTCGCCGACGTTGCGCGGCAACGCCTAACGCGCCGTATTCGACTAATGAATCGGGATCACAGACGGCTGCAATATTCTCACGCGCTGTGCGCTGGCCGGTCTTGCGGCGGCGAGCAACTGCCTCTGGCCGCGCTGCATCAAGTGTGACATTGTGTCGCTCGACTACCTCCGCGAGGTCTGGGCGAATGTAATCTAAGTCTACGTCAGCATTACTGACTGTGACTGCCGCATCAACCTGCTGTTCTTCGATGAAGATAAGCGGTTGCCCTTCGGCAACGGTGTCGCCTTTCATTGCCGTGGTTGCACGGACGATGCCACTTACCGGTGCGACGAGGACATGTTCCATCTTCATCGCTTCCATCACAATCAGTTGCTGACCTTTGACGACCGTAACGCCCTCTGCTGCATCGATCGACACAATCGTTCCTTGCATCGGTGCCCGCAAAGGAACAGTGTTCTCAGGTCCTTCAATGTCATAGCCCGGCATGGCCTGTATTGCTGGCGCTGGTTCCACTTCTTCAAGCTGCTGAGCGGCGGATCGTCCAAGATCAAGAATTGCCAGTGGGTCGCGATTATCGAGTTTCGTCCCGACGGTGCGTGTCTGCGCTTGTCGGGCATAGTAGAGTTGGCGATGCGCTGCTGATGTTGCGCCAGTAAGTTCGTCGAGCTTCTCTTCGATGAAACCGGTATGCAGTCGATTGGCGCGAAAGTCTGGATGCTGTAACAGCGCTTGCAAGAAACCCACATTCGTAGTTACGCCTTCGATACGGAACTTACACAAGGCGCGATAGGCCTTATTCACTGTTTCGGCAAAAGTTGGCAAAGGCGAATGGGCAATCAATTTCGCTATCAGCGAATCAAACCTCGGGTTTGTACTATAGCCAGCATAGGCGTAAGAATCGACGCGCAGGCCAGGCCCTGAAGGGGGCTCAAACACTGTCAGCGTGCCATTGGCCGGTTTGACCAAGCCATCGCTCGTCATCGATTCAGCATTGATGCGCAGTTGAATAGCATAACCGTGCGGCTTGATGTGATGGGAAGGGGCAAGTCCGACCACGTCAAGGGATTGGTCAGTGGCGAGTTGCAGTTGTGTCTTGACCAAATCTATACCGGTCACTTCTTCTGTGACCGTGTGTTCGACTTGCAAGCGAGGATTTGCTTCGATGAACGCAAAAGAAGTGGTATCACCATTTGTTGAGACCAGGAATTCAAACGTACCGAGGCTATTGTAGTTGACCTGTTGCGCCATGCGCAGCGCAGCAGCAACGAGTTGCTCACGTGTTGTAGCGTTGATTGACGGACTCGGGGCAATCTCGATCAACTTCTGATGTCGCCGTTGTACTGTGCATTCACGTTCCCACAAGTGCGTTACGTTGCCCGCATGGTCACCGATAATCTGCACTTCAATATGGCGGGCATGAGGCATGAAGCGCTCGACATACACATCACCATTACCAAAGGCTGCACGGGCTTCTGACTGGCAGCGAGTGTACGCCTCTTCGATTTCATCGAAATGACGCACCACCCGCATACCGCGCCCACCACCGCCAGCTACAGCTTTAATGACCATTGCTGCACCTGCTGGTCCGGACTGAAAGAAGGCTTTGGCATCGGCGAGGCTACTTGCACCTTCAGCACCAGCAAGGACCGGTACGCGGCATTGCGCGGCTAACTGCCGAGCGCGGACTTTATCGCCAAACAGTTCGAGCAACTTGGGTCGCGGACCAACGAAGGTAATACCTGCCGCAGCACAACGTCGGGCGAAATCGGCATTCTCGCTGAGAAAACCATATCCCGGATGAATAGCATCACAGCCAGCTTGTTGCGCGACTGTGACGATTTGCTCTGCATCGAGATATGCAGCTACACCGGCACTGCGCAGTTGTTGCGCTTCGTCAGCGCGAATGACATGCAATGACTTGGCGTCATCTTCAGAAAATATGGCAACGGTGGTCAGTCCGACTTCCGCTGCCGCTTCGATCACACGAATGGCAATTTCGCCACGATTGGCGATGAGCAGTTTCTTCATACTTGTTCGGTCATCCCTCTCTAAGCAATCCGGACACACCCTTTACGGTATTTCTCTGCGCTGCGCCACTGGTGTTTTGACAGGGCTTGGGCAGAGGCTTTGCTTGCTCGTCCAGTCCGCGTACAATCTGTTGTGAAAGGGGACTGTCATGTCACGTGAACGACTTACCGCGGTTGGTGAATCTGTAGCTTTGCTTCTATCGAAGGATGTTTTAGACCAACTCGGGATAACGGTTGGAGATGAAGTAGAGGTCTCTGTCCTCGATCGTACCTTATTACTCCAGCCACTTGATGAGGCCGATCGAAGCAAGCAACTAGAGACGCTCACCAAAAGCGTGTTTACGCGACGTGCGGATGCGTACGTCCGCCTAGCGAAGGGGCCGCAATAGTGGAGAGTGTCCTCTTGTTTCTTCGGCTGCATGAAGTGCTCGCCATTCATGCGCGTGGCATAGAAGAATTCGGCGGAACCCACGGCGTTCGCGATGCTGGGGCACTGGAATCGGCACTTGCGGCGGCGGAAAATCGCGCGTATTACGAGCAGGCGTCACTGACTATCTGTGCAGCGACCTATGCATATCATCTGGCCCAAGCGCACGCTTTTCTAGATGGCAACAAACGTGTTGCCGCCGCTGTTGCAGAAATTTTTCTTGAACTAAACGGCGGGCAATTACGAGCCACAAACGACGAGCTCGTCGATTTCTTTCTGGCGATCGCTGCTGGTCAAGTCGATCGCCAGAAAGTTGAGGAATGGTTTGTGCAACCTGTTGCTGTCAAACAAGTTTAGCAGGGTTTGAACTTCGGCAGTGTTACCTCGTCAGTTAGGGTGTCGAACCACAGCTCAACTGGCATGCCGATCTGTAGGTCATCAGGCGATATGCCTGTGACCCAGGTGGTGAGGCGCGGTCCTTCCTCCAATTCGACTACGACTGCTGCGTACGGGACGGATTCGGCAAAGGCTGGATCGAGCGCTTGATGAACCGTTGTCCAGCAGTAGACTTTGCCTTTGCCTTTGGTCGGTGCCCATTCCCATTTGAGGGAGTGACAACTCGTGCACATAGGGCGTGGTGGGTGACGCCAGGTGCCGCACTGCGAGCAGCGCTGAAAGCGTAATTCTTGCTTGTGGCACCAGTCGTAAAAGTCTTTGGTGTAGCCTTGCAGGATGGGAAGTCTAACGGTCTGTGCTTTGTTTTCGGTGCTCATTGTGAAAATCCTACTCTTCGAAAGATGTTCAACCTCTGCCACATCCCCTGGATTCCAGCTTTCGCTGGAATGACGAAGACGACTAGCCCGTCATTCCGGGCAAGGCCGTAGGCCGCGACCCGGAATCCGGAAGGTATTACCACAGGCCTGTGTTTAACATTCCGGGATTCCCGCTGGAGTTTATCCTGAGCGTAGTCGAAGGGCGGGCCTGACGACGGCATTCATACCAAGCGTTATCGCCGCAAAATCGCGATCGACCCATGCCCATGGCCACCCCAGCCAGTGACAACCCCTAGCTCAGCGTCCTTCACTTGTCGTGCCTCTGCTTCATGGCGCAGTTGTACGACAGCCTCAACGAGGTGATTCATACCGGTGTTGTGGGCTTGTGATAACAGACCACCGTGAGTGTTAACAGGGAGTTCCCCGCCCAGTTCGATGCGCCCGTTCTCAACAAAGGGACCACCTTCACCTTTCTTGCAAAAGCCCGCCGCTTCGATTTGCAAGATCGCCTGACCAGTGAAGCAGTCATAGACTTGGGCGAAGTCGATATCTTTGGGAGTGACCCCTGCCATCTCGTAGGCCCGTGGTGCGCAGAAATCGAGGCCTATTTTAAGAATATCGGGCCGATTAGGAATGTCGTGCGGAGGAAACGGGTGTCCTGACGTCACGCCTGAGACGTACACGGGTTGCTTGCGCAAATCTTTCGCGCGTTCCGCTGTGGTCATGAGCAGGGCGGCAGCACCGTCGGTTTCCAAGCAGCAATCCAAGAGTCGATACGGATAACTCACCCATCGTGATGAGAGATAGTCTTCTAACGTCATGGGCATACGCTTCATGAGCGCATTGGGGTGTAAATGCGCATGTTTACGCATCGCTACGGCTACGGCTCCTAACTGTTCGTGTGTGGTGCCATAGAGCTGCATATGCCGTTGCGCCATCCAGGCGTAATGTTGAGGGGGTGCACCGACACCAAAGGGGCCATAGTAATCGCGTATGGTCTCCGCCGCTTGTAATCCGGTCCCTGGGTCAGAGGTCAAGTTTCGCGCTTTGCGTCCAGAATAGAAGCGGCTACACAGCGGAATCAGCGCGTAGTTACAGATGCCGCTCGCGAGAGCGACAGCCGCAGATTCGACTGCAGAGACACACATCGCCCCGCCCATTTCTTGCAGTGACGTTGTGTAATGTAAATCTTGCAGTCCCAAGTTGGCGCAAAAGTCACCCGCAGTGCCGCCACTGCCAGCCCCGCTCGGTAGAATCACGGCATCAATCGCTTCAGGTTTGATACCCGCATCTTCTATTGCTCCCATAGACGCTTCCAACGCGAGTTCGAGCGCACTCTTTGGGGTACCGCGTGTATAGGCGGTTTCGCCAATGCCGACGATGCAGGTTTGATCGCGTAGATCGGTAATTTTAGGCATTGCTCATGCCTCCCACAGTTATTGAATCAGCAAGCGGTTGAGTCATCGCGCGATGGTATTGAAAAGTCAATGGCAACGTGGGAGCGCGACCGTCTCGGTCGCCCTTTTCGCAGGCGAGACGCCTGCGCTCCCAGGTTGCGTTCCCAGGTCGCGCTCCCGGCGGAAAGCTGGTAAGCACGGACTACTGCACCTTAAGGAGGGGCTACGATGTCAAACTACACCGTCATTTCCGCGGATTCACACTTTATCGAACCACCAAATCTGTGGACTGAGCGCCTTGATAAAAAGTATCGCGGTCAGGCTCCACATGTCGAAGAGAATGAGAAGGGCAGCTTCTTCGTTGCGTCAGGCATTAAACCTTCTCGGGTGTCACTGGGGTTCGCTGCGGGCCGCAGTGGCAAAGACCTTGGTGAATACTTCAAGAAGGCAGGCTTTGCCGCAGCGCCTCCGGGCGGCTGGGACCCAGTCGAGCGCGTCAAGGATCAAGATACAGACGGGGTTGTTGCGGAGGTTCTCTATACCACGTTTGGCATGCCGTTGTTTCGGCTGCAAGATGCAGATCTGCAACGTGCCTGTTTCAAAGTGTACAACGATTGGGTCGCTGAGTTCTGTTCACATAACCGCAAGCGGTTTCACGCGGTGGGCCTCGTGTCTCTCGAAGATCTCAATGCCGGCGTCAAGGAATTAGAACGTTGCGCAAAGCTCGGCTTGAAGGGCGCGCAGATTTGGGGAGCGCCACCGCCCGATCGTCCGTTCTGGACTGAGGAATATGATCCATTGTGGAAGGTCGCCGAAGAATTGCAGATGCCTTTGTCACTCCATCTTGCCACTGGGAAAGGGAGTGGGCGCGATGACCAGATGAAAGTGTCGCCCTCTGGCAAGCGACCGCCGTTCATGACGCGCAATTATGTGAACCACTTTCAAGAGATTCAACGTTCCTTTACTGACATCATCTTTGGTGGCGTGCTGGAGCGTTTCCCGAAACTTCTCTTGGTGTCCGCAGAAAACGACAGTGGCTGGTTCCCGCATTATCTGTATCGACTCGACCATGCCTACGAGAAATTCAACGCGATGTCGGATGACCCACTGCCGATGAAACCCAGCCTCTATGTGCGTCGTCAGGTGATGGTGACGTTTCAAGACGACCCAATTGGCCCGATGACCAGTGAATACTTTGGTGCTGACAACTACATGTGGGCGTCAGATTTCCCGCACTCTGACTGCACGTGGCCGCATTCACGAAAGGTGATTGACGATCAATTTGCCGGGCAGTCGGAGCAAACGCGCGACAAGATTGTCTGTAAGAATGTAGCGAAGTTGTATCGGATCGCGCTTAGCTGAATCACGCCTGAGTCTTGAGGTCGTCTAGTACGAGTACTCGAAGTTCTACCGTACGCTTGAGAGCTGCATCATTGGTCAAGAAGGCTTGGCAGCCAGCGGCCAGTGCTGCCGCGATTTGCAGTGCATCAGGGGCGCGGAAACGATAGCGAGCGCGCAAATCGGCTGCGCGCTCAGCGATGGTGGCATCAATAGGGAGCAGTGTGAAATTGCGGCTGTGAAGCAATAGGTCGCGATATTCCTGCTCGACTGTTGTGTTGCCTTTTTGTTTCGGCCGAGTAAGAACCTCGGTTAAGGTGACCATCGAGCTGTAGCCCCGCACTGCTCTTGTATCTACTCGGCGAACAAACTCACGTACAATATCCACATAGGTCGAATGACGTTCCACGAAGTAGATCAACGGAGCGGTGTCGAATCCGAGATCTGTGACACCGACCAAGGCATCGTCGACCTTGCTCATGGTCGATGATCCCATTCTTTGCGTAGCTCATTGACATATTCCTGCGCATCGATCTCTTGCCATAATTCAGCCCCAAGCCCCTCAAGTTCCAACAAACTTCGTTGACGTGGTTGTTCTGTTACGGTTGTTGTAGACAAGTCGCGGGCGATGATCTCCACCAAGCGCAGCCGTTCTGTAGCGGAGAGCAACTTGATTTGTTGTTCGTACACTTGCTCGGCAGTCGTTGTGCTCATTGATATACAACCTCGATACTTCTTCTACGATAAAGCTCATCAATGATTCGTTCAATGCTGTAAGCCTTCAATGGCCAATTCCTCAATCAGCATCTTCGCTTCTTGCAAGTCCTTGGTGTCAAACCCCTCGGTGAACCAGTTGTAGACATTGGACAACAGCTTGTGAGCTTCGGTTCGCTTGCCTTGTTGTTGCCAGAAGTGGGCGAGGCTAGTCGCAGCGCGGAGTTCAAGGGATTTGGCTTGCTGCTCCTGCGCAATCTCGATAGCTTTGAGAAAATATCCTTCCGCCTCCTGCGCCACCCCACGTGGGAATTGGGGCTTGAGACTTGGGGCTTGTGGGGAGGAGGACCCAACCCCTAATCCCCAACCCCTAGCCCCAGCGAGCGTAAGCTCGCCCTTGAGTCGATACAACTCCGCCTCGTAGAAATGCTCGTCATTTTTCTCTACTGTCGCCAGTGCCTCGGCGAGCACCAGCAGTCCTTCTTCCGGCTGTCCCACTGTGCCATACGCCAACTTATACTCTCTCATCTGTCACACGTCACGCTGCAAGCAGGCAACTTGGAGAAATCTTAGAACTTTCTCGGAACTTTCTTAGGACTTCCCTGTGTTTCTCCGCTACCGTTCTTTGCACATGCACGCCAGCGCTGCAAGAGAACACGGTTGCAAGATGCCGCATGTCTGGCACGTGGAGAGAGGAGGTGAGGTCCTAGGAATAACTGAGAACGCTATCTCTGACTGGTTAGGCATGGGCAAGAATTAAGTTACCGATTAAGAGCGAGGAAGAAGCGTATAGTTCCAATCGCCATGAAACTTACCGGGTTTGATATTGAGCGCTTGAAACTCATCGTCGGAGACCTGTAGGCCTTTG
>Ga0194132_10002902_pt1 | contig 31342 bp, 29 predicted proteins | sample TA2KigOf80mmetaG_FD_148612 | JGI IMG/M metagenome (GOLD analysis project Ga0194132, IMG submission 148612) | Freshwater microbial communities from Lake Tanganyika, Tanzania - TA2015054 Kigoma Offshore 80m | ecosystem: Environmental > Aquatic > Freshwater > Lake | place: Tanzania: Lake...
CGACCGTCTGTTTTGCGAACTGCAGGCGTTGGAAGCCGGGCACCCCGAGCTGCTGACCGCAGATTCGCCGACTCAGCGCGTGGGGGGGCGCGTACTGGAGGCATTGGCGCCGGTTACCCATCGCGTGCCCATGCTGTCGATTCAAACCGAGACCGATATCTCGGACGACGGCGCGGCGAACTTCGATACGCGCGTGCGCAAGGAACTGCGGCTGGACGATGCCGCGCCGCCGGTCGAATACGCCGCGGAATTAAAGTTTGACGGCCTGGCAATTAGTCTGCGGTACCAGGCGGGGGCGCTGGTGCAGGCCGCCACGCGCGGCGATGGGGAAACCGGCGAAGAGGTCACCGCCAACGTGCGCACCATACGCGCCATTCCGTTAAAGCTGCACCAGGCACGCATAGCGGCGCCCGCGGTGTTGGAAGTTCGTGGTGAAATCTACATTACGCGCAAAAACTTCGAGGCGCTGAATCAGGCGCAGCAAGCCGAGGGCGGAAAACGATTTGTCAACCCGCGCAACGCCGCGGCAGGCTGCATCCGCCAGCTTGATTCGAAGGTCGCGGCGCGCCGGCCGTTGTCGTTTTTTGCCTATGGTACGGGCGAGGTGGCGGGTTGGGCCATGCCGGCGCGGCACAGCGAGCTGTTAGACGCGCTTGCGGCATGGGGCTTGCCGGTAAACCAGGATCGCGCGGTGGTAGCGGGCGCGCAAGGGCTCATCGACTACCATCGGCGCATCGGCGAGACGCGCCTCGAATTGCCGTTTGATATCGACGGCGTGGTGTACAAAGTCAACAGTCTCGAGCTGCAACGGCAACTGGGTTTTCGCACGCGCGAGCCGCGCTGGGCGGTGGCGCACAAGTATCCGGCGCAGGAAGAAATGACCGAAGTGATCGACATCGAAGTGCAAGTCGGGCGTACTGGGGCAATCACGCCGGTGGCGCGGTTAAAGCCGGTGTTCGTCGGCGGCGTTACCGTGACCAACGCCACGCTGCACAACGAAGACGAAGTGCGGCGCAAGGATGTGCACATCGGCGATACCGTGGTGGTGCGCCGCGCGGGTGACGTGATTCCCGAGGTGGTGCGCGCGCTGGCCGAACGGCGGCCAGCGACCGCGCGCGCATTTGTGATGCCCGCGGTGTGTCCGTCGTGTGGTGCCGCGCTCAAGCGTGACGAAGGCGAGGCGGTGACGCGCTGCACGGCGGGTTTATATTGTCCGGCGCAGCGCAAACAGGCGCTGCTGCACTTTGCCTCGCGCCGCGCGCTCGATATAGACGGCGTGGGTGAAAAAATCGTCGATCAATTGGTTGACAATGGCATGGTGGCCACTCCCGCTGAGTTGTTTGGATTGGAAGTGGCGCGCCTTGCCGCGCTCGAGCGCATGGGCGAGAAAGCCGCAAGGAATCTGGTGAACGCCATCGAAAAATGCCGCGACACCACGCTGGCGCGCTTTATTTTTGCGCTGGGTATACGCAATGTCGGCGAAAGTACCGCGCGCGATCTGGCGGCGCACTTTCGCGGCATCGAAGCGCTGATGGCGGCGGACGGACAAAGGCTGCAGCAAGTAACGGATGTGGGGCCGATCGTGGCGCAAAGTGTGGCGCAATTCTTCGCGGAGCCTCACAATCGTGAGGTGATCCGCGCGCTGTTAAAATCGGGTATTCAATTCGCGCCGATCGCCGAAGCGGAAAAACCCGCGGCGGGTGTCGCCGCCAAGACCTTTGTGTTGACCGGCACGCTGCCCACATTGACACGTGATGAAGCCAAGGCGCGCATCGAAGCTAGGGGCGGTAAGGTGTCGGGCAGTGTGTCGAAAAAAACGCATTACGTGGTGGCGGGCGAAGATGCGGGCAGCAAACTCGACAAGGCAAGAGCCTTGGGCGTTGCCGTGCTCGACGAAGCCGGTCTATTGAAGTTGCTCAATACCTAGCCTGTCGCGGTTGTTTAATAAGTATATGATTTTATTGCTATTTTTATGAACTCACAGCGCGCGTATGAAATTCTCCATTGCGCTGAAGAGATTTGTTCGGCGGCACGCGTCGAGCAAGCCTTCGCGCGTATGGCCCACGACATCAGCGGCACGCTCAAAAATGCGAATCCGCTGGTGTTGTGCGTGATGCGGGGTGCGCTGGTGTTCGCCGGGCAGTTGTTGCCGCAACTGCGGTTTCCATTGGAGGTGGATACGATTGATGTCACGCGTTACGGTAATACGACGCAGGGTGGTGAATTGACATACCGCGCGATGCCGGCCACCGCGGTGAGCGGCAGAACGGTGCTGCTGGTGGACGATATTCTCGATCATGGGGTTACGCTGGCCGCGCTACGCGACAAGATTTTGGCTTCCGGCGCGACGCGGGTTTTGATTGCGGTTTTGGCGATCAAGGAACGGGCGGCGCGTGCGCCGATCAAGATTGATTTTTCAGGGGTGAGCGTACCCGACCGCTATGTGTTCGGGTTTGGAATGGATGTGCAGGGCTATTGGCGCAACCTGCCCGCGATTTATGCAATGAACGAATAATCATGGAGACCAGGCGAGTGAGAGTGAGAAAGGCCGTGTTTCCGGTGGCGGGGCTGGGTACCCGATTCTTGCCGGCAACCAAGGCAAGCCCCAAGGAAATGATGCCGATCGTCGATAAGCCGCTCATTCAATACGCGGTCGAAGAAGCGATCGCCGCGGGTGTAACCGAAATGATTTTTGTGACCGGGCGCGGCAAGCGCGCGATAGAAGATCATTTCGACCGCGCGATTGAGCTGGAAGTCGAGCTGGAGCGCCGCAACAGCCGGGAACTCCTGAAGATGGTGCGTGAGATTCTGCCGGCCAGAGTGTCGTGCAGTTATGTACGGCAAACCAATCCGCTGGGCCTAGGCCACGCGGTGCTGTGTGCGGCGCCCCTGGTGGGCGAGGAGCCGTTCGCGGTGTTGTTGGCCGACGATTTGATTGAGGCTAAAACACCCGTGCTCAAACAGATGGTGGCGCAATACGAACGGTTTAATTGCGCGATCATCGCGGTGGAAAAGGTGCCGCGCCATAAGACCCGGCAATACGGCATCGTCAAAATTCGCGGCGCGGCGTCCAGGCTAAGTGCCATTTCGCAGATCGTGGAAAAACCGGCGCCGAAGGACGCACCCTCGAATCTGGGCGTGGTGGGGCGCTACATCTTGCCTGGCCGCATTTTTAACCACTTGCGCGCGCTACGCGCCGAAGCCGGGCGTGAGTTGCAATTGACTGACGCGATTTCCAGCTTGCTCGAGGTGGAAGCGGCGTACGCTTACCCGTTTGACGGTGTGCGTTACGATTGCGGCAGCAAGCTGGGTTATGCGCAAGCGAACCTGGCCTACGCGCTGGCGCACCCGGAAATCGGCACGGACTTCAGGCGCTATATTTCCAGCGGCGCATGGAAACGTTAGTGCGCGCGGATTTTTTGTTTGGGCAACGATTGCGGCGGCGTTCGTGTTAGCGATTATCGGCGGCAGCAGTTTGAATCGATTGAGCGCGCTCACCGCCACCCGGCGCGTGACGGCGAGCACACCGTACGGTGCGCCCTCGGGCGCGTTGGTGCTCGGCAGGCTTAACCGGCACGAGGTGATGTTCCTCGCGCGCCATGGCGATGCGCATCATCTGCCGCCGCATCAAATCAACTACCGCGCGAATATCCGCGCTTTGCGCGATCACGGAGCCACACGCATCATCGCGGTGGCGACCGTTGGCGGCATCGCGCCGCCGTTCACACCTGGGGTGGTGGCGCTGCCGGATCAAATGCTCGATTACACCTGGGGGCGCGCAGCGACGTTTTTTGACGGCGCCGACGGAACGGTAAAGCATATCGATTTTACGCAGCCGTACGATGAAGATTTGCGTGTGCGGCTGATCGATGCCGCCCGGCACGCGGATGAACCTTTGATGGTCGGCGGCACTTATGCGGCTACGCAAGGTCCCAGGCTCGAAACCGCCGCCGAAATAAAACGCCTTGCCCGAGACGGCGCGCACATGGTGGGCATGACCGGCATGCCGGAAGCGGCGCTGGCGCGGGAGTTGAATTTGCCGTATGCGGCGCTGGCGCTAGTGGTGAATGCCGCGGCCGGCACCGGCGCGAGCGCGCAGGCGATTGACCTTGCGGCCGCGGAAAACCTCGCGCACACGGCGATGGCCGGCGTGATTCGAATTTTGGAGGCGGTGGTGGCGCTGATACACGATGGCGATTAAAGCGGTGTTACGCATGGGTGACCCGCGGCTTTTCGAGCCGTCCACCCCCGTGCAAAAATTCAAGACCGCGCAGCTCAATGCGCTGATTCAGGACATGCGCGACACCATGGCCTCGCTTAATGGCGCGGGGTTGGCCGCGCCGCAAATCGGCGTCAATTTGCAGGTGGTGATCTTCGGCGTACAAAAAAATCCGCGTTACCCCGACGCGCAGGAGGTGCCGTTCACGATTTTGATCAATCCGAAGTTGACCCCGCTCGATGACGAAATCGAAGAGGGCTGGGAGGGCTGTTTGTCCGTGCCGGGCATGCACGGCTTGGTGCCGCGCTACAAGCGGCTGCGTTATCAGGGCGTGGATGAAAACGGTAAAAAAATCGACCGCAAGGTCGCCGATTTTCATGCACGCGTGGTGCAGCACGAATGCGATCACCTGGCGGGCATTTTGTACCCCATGCGCATCCGCGACATGCGCAATTTCGGGTTTACCGCCGAGTTGTTTCCGGATGAGGAAATCGAGGAGGATTGAGTTAACTTCAAGGCTTCACCGCAGAGACGCGCAGGCGCAGAGTTTACGCATAGAACTTCAAGAATTTTTCGATTTTCTCCGCGCTTCCTCTGCGCCTGCGCGCCTCTGCGGTGAAGACTTTAGGTTAGACTTTCAGCGTTTCGATCAACTCATTTTCCATGCGCACCACGGTCTTTGGATCGGTGAGCGCATCACCCGTGATCAAAAACGTGTCTTCGGCGCGTGCGCCCAGGGTATTGATCTTGGCGGTGTGCAAATTGATGCCGTAGGCGACAAAAATGCGCGCGATGCGCGACAACAATCCCGGCCGGTCGCCGGCGATGATCGACAGCACTTGATAAGTGCCGCGTTCGTCTTTTTGGATGTTGACTTCAGGGGAGATGGGGAAGTGCCTGAGCTGGCGGTTTAAGCGTGGCCGGGTCAGCGGCGGCAGCGGCGCTTTCAGGCGCAAGCGTTCGCCAAGCTCATGTTCGATATACGCCGTCAAGTCACGGTAATCGACATTGGCGTTGTCGGGATCTTGCACTTGAAAGGTGTCGAGCGCATAACGATAGGGCGCGGTGTAAATGCGCGCTTCCTGAATGTTGTAGCGGATGCTTTCAAAAAAGCCGCAAATGCGCGCGAAAAGTTCTTCCTGATCGGGCGCGTAAACCATCACCTGCAAACCTTCGCCGGCGCGCGAAGGGCGCGCCTTGATCACCGGCACCTCGGGGCGCGGCCGGTAATACAGCGTACGCGTGTGCCAAGCGATCTCCTGCGGCTCATGGCGCAAGAAATACGCGGTATCGAGCTTGCCCCAAAATTGGTCGATGGCCTCGTCCGCGATCGCATACAGGCGCAGCAACGCGCGCGCTTCGTCCTGGCGCGTGCGCTGGCTGTTTTCCGGGCTGAGCGATTGCCCCGCGAGGCGGCGCTGGGTCATCAAAAACAGATCCTCGAGCAGTTTGCCTTTCCAGGCATTCCAAACCTTGGGGCTGGTGCCGCGGATATCGGCCACGGTGAGCAAATACAGCGCAATCAAGCGGCGTTCGGTTTGCACTTTCGCCGCAAATGCCTGGATCACATCGGGGTCGGACAAATCCTGTTTTTGCGCGGTGGCGGACATCATCAGATGCTGTTCGACCAGCCATTCCACCAGCGCGCCGTCTTCGGCGGACAATCCATGCGCCTTGCAAAAACGCGCGGCGTCGGCTTTGCCGAGCGTTGAGTGGTCGCCGCCGCGGCCCTTGGCGATGTCGTGAAACAGCGCGGCAAGATACAGCACCTCGGGTTTGCCGAAATCAGACATCAGACGGCTGCACAGCGGAAACTCGTGTACCAGTTCCGCCACGGCAAAGCGCCGCAAGTTGCGAATCACCCGCAAAATATGTTCGTCGACGGTGTAGACGTGGTAAAGGTCATGCTGCATCTGCCCGGCGATGTTGCCGAACGCGGGTAAATAGGCGCCCAAAATGCCCAGCTGATTCATGCGGCGCAGTTCGCGCATCACGCGGGCCGGACCGCGCAAAATGTTCAGAAACTGTTCGCGGTGCAGCGCTTGGTTGCGGTAGGCGCTGCCCATGCGCTTGCGCGCGCGCCACAACGCGCGCAGCGTGTTGGCGCCGATGCCCTTGATCTCGGGGTATTTTTGCAGCAGCAAAAACGTTTCGAGGATGGCTTGAGGGTGTTTTTCGTAAACGTCGTCGTCGCGGATCGCCAGCACTTCGTTGCGGATGCCGAAGTGCGCGCCGCAAGAATCGTCCAAAGGTAGCAACTTCGCGTTGCGCGTGCCGGTCAAGCGCGAGCGCAGATTTTCCCGCACGATATCGTCGATTTGCGATACGGCCTTGGCCGAGCGGTAATAGCGCTGCATCAACTGTTCACTCGCCAGGCGGTGTTCGCGGTTAGCGAGTCCGAATTGCCGTGCGAGCGCGGATTGCACGTCAAAAATCAAGCGGTCCTCGCGGCGGCCCGCGAGGTAATGCAGCCGGATCCGTAACAGGTGCAGCAGGCGTTCGTGACGCTGGATGTCGCGCGATTCCGCATCGGTGATCACGCCGCGGCGCGCCAGGTCGTGCCAGCTTTTGCCGAAACCGCCGGCGCGCGCCACCCACAGAATGTGGTGTAAATCGCGCAGCCCTCCGGCGCTTTCCTTGACGTTGGGTTCGAGGTTGGTTTCTTCATGGCGCGCGTGGCGCTGGCGCTGCTCCAGGCGTTTGGCCTGCATGAAGGCGAGCGCATCGAGCGCCTTGAGCGTTTCGCCGATAAATTGCTTGTAGAGTGCGCGGTTGCCAGCGAGAAAACGCGGCTCCAGCATATTGGTTTGCGCGGAGATGTCCTGCAGTGCGATGTCCACGCATTGAGCAATGGTGCGCACGCTGTGGCCGGTTTCCAGGCCGATGTCCCACCACGAACCAATCAGGCGCTGGAGTTTTTCTTCCAGTGCATGATCGGCAGGCTGGCCGAGCAGGATCAGCAAATCGATGTCGGAGTGCGGAAACAGTTGTCCGCGCCCATAACCGCCGACGGCAACCAGCGCGAGGCTTGCGGGCAATTCATGCTCGCGCCAGATCTCGCGCAGCAAGCCATCGATCAGCGCGCCGTGCTTGCGGAAAAGCGCAGTGGGCGAGGGCTGCGCTTCAAATGCCGCGCGGATTGCGGCGCGTCCCGCCTCGAGCCGTTGTTTCCATTGCGTTTGCGACGATGGTGTTACAGCGGCGGGGCGCGCGGGCACAACGGTAGACATGGGATTGCGCTTACGCGGGCGGTGCCGGTGGCATGCCGGGCGAAACAGTGAGCACTTCAGAGCCGCTGTCGGTCACCAGCACGGTGTGCTCCCACTGTGCCGACAGGCTATGGTCTTTGGTGACGATCGTCCAGCCGTCGGCGAGTGCGCGAATCTCGGCCTTGCCGGCGTTGATCATCGGTTCGATGGTGAAGGTCATACCCGGTGTCAGCGGCACGCCGGTGCCGGGGCGACCGTAGTGCACCACCTGCGGTTCTTCATGAAATTTTTTGCCGATGCCGTGACCGCAGAATTCCCGTACCACGCTAAAACCATGTGCTTCGGCGTGACTTTGAATAGCATGGCCAATGTCGCCCAAGCGCATGCCCGGCGCCACTGTGCGAATGCCGCGCCACATGCATTCGTAGGTGATTTCGCACAAGCGCCTGGCTTGCACCGGCGGAGGGCCGACATAAAACATGCGGCTGGTGTCGCCGTGCCAGCCGTTCTTGATCACGGTGATGTCGATATTGACGATGTCGCCGTTTTTGAGTTTTTTCTCGCCGGGCACGCCGTGGCAAATGACGTGATTGACCGAGGTGCAAATCGATTTCGGATACGGTGAATAACCGGGCGGGCAATAATTGAGCGGCGCCGGGATCACCCCTTGCACCTTGACCATGTAGTCGTGGCACAGCTTGTCGATTTCGTTGGTGGTGCGGCCCGCGGTGACGTAAGGCGCGATGTAGTCGAGCACGTCGGCCGCGAGCTTGCCCGCCACGCGCATGTTGTCGATGTCGGCGGCGGATTTTATTTCGATGGGCATGCGATGCACGTGCGAGCGCACAGTAGTCCTTGTTTTTGCAAAGGCGCGTATTGTAATTCATCGCTGATGCAGTGATCAAATGTGGTAAAATGTAAGTATTTGATTTAATTTAATATTTTTAAATAGATCACAGTGCCTGCGCGATCCGCGCGCCTTGGAAATCAAGGACTTATCGTGTTAAACTAATCAGTTAGCTCGATACGGTTTCTCAGGGGTTATTCGGTGTTATTCAACCTCGGCTGGCCTGATGGGACCTGTCAGCTAAAACTACGCACATCCGCCCCGTGCTTTTAAAAATGGGGTGTCCCGACGGCGCTGCCGGAAGGATAAAGGCGGATGGAGGCTCAACCCTTATTTGGAGAAGTGAATGTCTGTCACGATGCGTGAAATGCTGGAAGCCGGTGTCCATTTCGGACACCAAACGCGCTTCTGGAACCCGCGCATGGCCCCTTTTATTTTCGGCCATCGCAACAAAATCCATATCGTCAATCTGGAAAAAACCCTCGTCATGTATCAGGCGGCCGCGAAGTTCGTGCGCCAACTGACGGCCAATCGCGGCACCGTGTTGTTCGTCGCCACCAAGCGCCAGGCAAAGGAGATCATCCGCGAGGAAGCGCTGCGCTGCACCACGCCCTTCGTCGACGACCGTTGGCTGGGCGGCATGTTGACCAACTACAAAACGGTGAAACAGTCGATCAAGCGCTTAAAGGATATGCAGGCGATGGTGGCCGATGGTTCGGTCGAGAAATTGATCAAAAAAGAAGGCCTGATGTTCCAGCGTGAACTGGCCAAACTCGAGCGCAGCTTGGGCGGCATCAAGGATATGGATGGTTTGCCCGATGCCATGTTCGTGATCGATGTCGGCTACCAGAAAAACGCGGTGGCCGAAGCCAACAAGCTGGGCATCCCGGTGATCGGCGTGGTCGATACCAATCACACGCCCGAAGGCGTGGATTACGTAATCCCCGGCAATGACGATTCCAGCCGTGCGATACGTTTGTACGCGCGCGGCATGGCGGACGCCATTCTCGAAGGCCGCAACGATAGCTTGCAGGAAATCGTGGCGCCCGGCGGCGAAGAGTTCGTCGAAGTCGTAGAAGACCGATAACGCACCCTGAAATACTGGAAGGGGCGGCTCCCAATCTGAGCGCCCCTTTTTTTTGAGAGACGGAGTTTAGTATGGCGGAAATTACCGCGGGCATGGTACGGGAGTTGCGCGAGAAGACCGACGCGCCGATGATGGAATGCAAAAAGGCCTTGACCGAAGCCGACGGCGACATGGGCAAGGCGGAAGAAATTCTGCGCGTGAAGCTCGGCAACAAGGCGAGCAAGGCGGCCACCCGCGTGGCGGCCGAGGGCGTGGTGGCGGCGCATATCGCGGCCGACGGCAAGCTGGGCGCTATTTTGGAAATCAATTGCGAAACCGACTTCGTGGCGAAGAACGCGGACTTTTTGGCGTTCGCCGGTGCGCTGGCGCAGTTGGTGACGGAAAAAAACCCGGCTGATGTGACGGCATTGTCGGCGCTGCCCCTCAATGGCGCTTCGGTGGAAGAAACGCGCAAGGCGCTGGTCGGCAAGATCGGTGAGAACTTGAGTTTGCGCCGTTTTGTGCGCAGCGCGGCCACTGGCAAACTCGCCTCGTACATCCACGGTGGCTCAAAAATCGGCGTGCTGGTGGATGTCGCCGGCGGCGACGAAGCGCTGGGCAAGGATCTGGCGATGCACATCGCCGCGAGCAAGCCCAAGGCGCTCGATGCGTCGGGCGTGTCGGCCGAGGTGATCGAAACCGAGCGGCGCATCGCCACCGAAAAAGCGGCGGAAGACGCGGCCAAATCGGGCAAAGCAATTCCGCCGGACATTATGGCCAAACGCGTCGAAGGCTCGGTGCAAAAAATCCTTAAAGAGATCACGCTGCTCGGCCAGCCGTTTGTCAAGAACGACAAGCAGACCATCGAGCAGTTGTTAAAGTCGAAGAGTGCAAGCGTGGGCTCGTTTACGCTCTACGTGGTGGGCGAAGGTTTGGAAAAACGCAAGGACGACTTCGCCGCCGAGGTCATGGCCGCCGTCAGCGCAGCCCAAAAATGACAAATAAAATCAAATACTTAGGATAAGTATCATGGCTGATCAACCCATTTACAAGCGCATCCTGGTGAAGCTCTCCGGGGAAGCGTTGATGGGGGATGACGCCTACGGCATTAACCAGTCCACTATCGATCGCATCGTCGGCGAAATCGCCGCAGTGGCCAAGCTCGGTGTGGAAATCGCGGTGGTGATCGGCGGCGGCAATATTTTCCGTGGCGTGGCGCCCGCGGCCGCGCACATGGATCGCGCCACCGCCGATTACATGGGCATGCTGGCGACGATCATGAACGCACTGGCGCTGCAGGACGCGATGCGCCGCCAAAATCTGGTGAGCCGCGTGCAATCGGCGTTGAACGTGGAAGCGGTGGTCGAGCCCTACATTCGCGGCAAAGCCATGCGTTATCTCGAAGAAGGCAAGATCGTGATTTTCGCGGCAGGCACCGGCAACCCGTTTTTCACCACCGACACCGCTGCGGCGCTGCGCGGCATGGAGATGAGCGTGGAGCTGGTGTTGAAAGCGACCAAGGTCGATGGCGTCTACAGCGCCGACCCCAAAAAAGATCCCACCGCCACGCGCTACAAGCGCATCACCTTCAATGAAGCCATCGTCAAAAACCTGGGGGTGATGGACGCTACCGCGTTGACGCTGTGCCGCGATCAGAGGCTGCCGATCAATGTGTTCAGTATTTTCGATGAGGGTGCGCTAAAGCGTGTCGTCACCGGTGCCGATGAAGGCACCATGGTTGTGGCATAGTGCCAGCTCATCGAGTCAGTGTTTTCAATTTGCGGAGGGCGCCATGATCGCCGATGTCAAAAAGACCGCCGAACAGAAAATGAAAAAATCGCTGGAATCCCTCAAGGTGGATTTGGCGAAAGTGCGCACCGGGCGCGCGCATGCCGGGATACTCGATCACGTGATGGTGGACTACTACGGCACGCCCACGCCGATTCCGGGCGTGGCCAACGTGACGCTGATCGATGCGCGCACCATCGGTGTTACACCGTGGGAAAGGAAAATGGCCAACACCATCGAAAAAGCGATTCGCGATTCCGATCTGGGGCTAAACCCCAGCACCACCGGTGACGTGGTGCGCGTGCCGATGCCTGCACTGACCGAGGAGCGCCGGCGCGATCTCACCAAAATCGTCAAACACGAGGCGGAAAACGCCAAGGTGGCGGTGCGCAACGTACGGCGCGACGCCAACACGCAGCTAAAAGACCTGCTCAAGAAAAAATCCATCGCGGAAGATGAAGAACGGCGTGCGCAGGACGACATTCAAAAGTTGACCGATCGTCACATCTCGGACATCGACAAAATACTCGCGGCCAAAGAAGCCGAATTGATGGCGGTGTGACCGAGTGAGCGCCCGCCAGAGTTCCACACAAATCATTCCGCAGGTGCGGGATATCCCGCGCCATGTGGCCATCATCATGGATGGCAACGGACGCTGGGCCAAACAACGCTTTTTGCCGCGGGTGGCCGGTCACAAAAGCGGCGCGCAGGCCGTGCGCAAGACCGTGCGCGCTTGCGCCGCCCGCGGCGTGGAGTCGCTCACGCTGTTTGCCTTTAGCAGCGAAAACTGGCGCCGCCCCAAGGATGAAGTGCGGCACCTGATGCAGTTGCTCCTGCAAGCGCTGCAGCAGGAAGTGGACAAGCTGCACGAGAACAATATTCGTCTGCGCTTTATCGGCGAGCGCTCCGCGTTCGATCCGCAACTGGTTGATTTGATGGCTGCTGCTGAGAAAAAAACTCAATTAAATCAAATACTTACATTAAACATTGCAGTGAATTACGGCGGCCGCTGGGATATTCTGCAAGCGGTTAACCGTTTGACGCAAGCGCGGCCGGAACGCGCCGGACATTACACCGAAAGCGATATCGCGCCTTATTTGTCGCTCAACGATATGCCCGAGCCCGATTTGTTCATACGCACCGGCGGCGAACAACGCGTGAGCAATTTCCTGCTGTGGCAACTGGCCTACACCGAACTTTATTTCACCGATACGCTGTGGCCGGATTTCGACGCGGCGTCGCTGGATGCGGCGATTCTGTCGTATCAGCAGCGCGAGCGGCGTTTTGGCCGCACCAGCGAACAACTGCACCTCGAGGCGCCGAGGCGCGGCGTCGCGGGTGCGTAAGTCATGCGCTCGGTGCTGCGCCGCTTGATGCGCGTGCGTCGCGCCACCACTTCGCGGCCGCGATGAATGCTGCGCACGCGCATCCTGACAGTCTTGGTGTTGCTGCCGCTGTTGCTGGCGGCGCTATTTTTCGCCTCGAATGCCTGGTGGGCGCTGCTGCTCGCGCCGCTGGTGCTGACCGGCGCGTGGGAGTGGGGCGCGCTGGCGGGGTGGCAAGCGCGCGGGCGCCTGCTTTACGCCGCGCTGACCGGCGCCGCGGGCCTGTGCTTGTGGCTCAGTACGCCAGCGGCCGCGGCTTCGGCGCTGGGCACGGCGCTCTTGATTGCCGCGGTGGTGTTCTGGCTTGCGTTGGTACCGCTGTGGCTTGCGCGCGGCTGGCGCGTGTCTGCCACGCCGGCGATGGCGCTCGCCGGGTTCGCCGTGTTGTTGCCGCTGTGGCTTGCGCTGGTGCAATTACAGCAGCGGCCGTGGCTGTTGCTATTCCTGATGGGGATCGTGTGGATATCCGATACCGCGGCCTACTTTTGCGGCAAGCGCTGGGGGCGGCGCAAGCTCGCCGCGACCATCAGCCCCGGCAAAACCTGGGAAGGCGCGGCCGGCGCGCTAATGGCCGTTGCGGTGTATTATTTTGTGCTTGCTTACTTGGTGCCGGGCGCGTCTGGTGTTATCGCACACGACTATTTGCAAGGCATCACAGGCTGTATGGTTTTTCTGACGTTGGCGATCTTGGGAATCGAGGGCGATTTGTTTGAATCGTGGGTTAAGCGCACGGCCGGCGTAAAGGACAGCGGAACGGCTTTCCCCGGCCACGGCGGCTTGCTCGATCGCATCGATGCATTGACGGCGAGCATGCCGGCGGCGGCATTGCTGTTAAGCGGGGCCGTGTGATGGATGCGCCACGCGTGCAGCGCCTCGCCATTTTGGGTTCCACCGGCAGCATAGGTGTTAACACGCTCGACGTGGTGGCGCGTCATCCCGAGCGTTTCCAATTGGTGGCACTGACCGCCCATGCGCGAATTGACGCGTTGCTTGCGCAATGCAAGGCGTTTAAGCCCGCGTTTGCGGTGGTGGTGGACGCGGCCGCCGCGCGCACGTTTGAGCAGCAGGTGATCGAGGCGGGGCTTAACACGCGCGTGTTGTGCGGCGTGGAGGCGCTGGAAAAAGTGGCAAGCCTGCCCGAGGTCGACACCGTGATGGCGGCGATCGTCGGCGTGGCTGGATTACGCTCGTCGTTGGCGGCCGCCGCCGCCGGGAAAAAGATTCTGCTGGCCAACAAAGAGTCGTTGGTGACCGCGGGGCGCTTATTCATGGATACGGTGCGCGCGCATCGCGCCACCTTGCTGCCCATCGACAGCGAACACAACGCGGTGTTTCAATCGTTGCCCGATAATTTCAGCGGCGATCTCGAGCGCTCGGGGGTGCGGCGCATTTTGTTGACCGCTTCCGGCGGGCCGTTTCGCACCTTGCCGCCGGGCGAATTCGCGCGTGTGACCCCCGATCAGGCTTGCGCGCATCCGAACTGGGTGATGGGACGCAAGATCTCGGTGGATTCCGCCACCATGATGAACAAAGGGCTTGAAGTGATCGAGGCGCATTGGCTGTTCGGCGCGCCGGCGGCGAAGATCGACGTGGTGGTGCATCCCGAAAGCATCGTGCATTCGCTGGTGGAGTACGTCGACGGCTCGATGATCGCGCAATTGGGCAACCCCGATATGCGCACGCCCATCGCGCACGCGCTTGCGTTCCCGCGGCGTATCGAAAATGGCGTGAATTTTCTCGATCTGGCGGCCACCGGTGCGTTGCATTTCGAGCCCCCAGATCATGCTCGTTTCCCGTGTCTGGCGCTGGCGTATGCGGCGTTGCGCGAGGGGAACGGCGCTGCGACCGTGCTCAACGCCGCTAATGAAGTGGCGGTGGCGCGCTTTCTCGACCATGACCTGGCGTACGCCGATATTCCGCGTTTAATCGAGGGCGTGTTAGGCGGTGTGCACGCGCCGCCCGCGGTGAGCCTGGGCGAGGTATTAAACCTCGACCACGATGCGCGCGTGCGCGCGCAACAGTGGCGCAAGCCGCGTGCAGGAACCAACACGGCGTCAATGCGGTCACACTGAGCTTATGGGGCTGATCTATACGATAGCGGCATTCGTGCTCGCGCTCGGCGTGCTCATCGCGTTTCATGAGCTGGGGCACTATTGGATCGCGCGCTGGTGTAACGTCAAGGTACTGCGCTTTTCGATCGGTTTTGGTAAACCGCTGCGCACATGGGTGCGCGGTCCGGATCGTACCGAATGGGTGCTGGCGGCGATTCCGCTTGGCGGCTACGTCAAAATGCTCGATGAGCGCGAAGGCGGCGTCGCCGCGCACGAGTTGCCGCGCGCGTTTAACCGCCAAAACGTGTGGCGCCGCATCGCCATTGTGCTGGCGGGCCCGCTGGCGAATTTTTTGTTGGCGATCGTGCTGTACTGGGCGTTGTTCATTCACGGCGTGCCGGGCATACGGCCGGTCGTGGGTACGCCCCCGGCAGCCAGCGCCACTGCGAATGCCGGATTCGAGGCCGGCGATGTGCTGATAAGCGTGGCGCACGAGCGCGTGGCGACCTGGCAGGAGGCGCGCTGGGCGTTGCTTAAGCATGCAGTCAAACGCGGCGAGCAAGGCACGGTTCCCGTCATGGTGATGCGCGCCGACGACAAGCCCGCGACACGCCAACTCGACATGTCCGGCTTGACCAAGCACGATCTCGATGGCGATTTTTTAAAAGTGCTGGGGGTTACGCGCTACCAAATCAAGGCGCCGCCGCAGATCGGTCGAATCAACGCCGGCAGCGCCGCCGATCGATCGGGGCTTAAAGCCGGCGATGAAATTGTGGCGCTCAACAACAGCCGGCTGGAAACGGTCGAGCAGGCGATTGCAATCATTCGTGATCATCCCGGTAAACCGCTGGTGATGGAAATACGCCGCGGCGAGGCCGCGCTCACCTTGCAGGTGACGCCCGATACGATCACGGAGGCGGGTAACACGTTTGGCCGTTTGGGCGCGGTGCTGCAACCGTTAAACGCCGCATACGAGAAGTATCGCGTGCTGGTGCGCCATGGGCCGGTCGAAAGTTTATGGCAAGCGGCGGTCAAGACCTGGGATACCTCGATATTCAGTTTACGCATGCTGGGCAAAATGCTGGTCGGTGATGTGTCGCTTAAAAATCTGAGCGGGCCGATCACCATCGCTGATTACGCGGGCCAGTCCGCGCAGCATGGCTGGATTTCGTATTTGGTATTTCTTGCGCTGATCAGCATCAGCCTTGGCGTGCTTAACTTACTGCCGATCCCCTTATTGGATGGGGGGCATTTGATGTATTATATCGTCGAGGTTTTCAAGGGCGCTCCGGTTTCGGATCAGGCCATGGAAATCGGTCAGCGCGTCGGCTTGGGATTGTTACTGCTCATAATGGCGTTTGCCCTGTATAACGATGTTAATCGACTGATAAGCGGCTAGTTCATGGCTTTTAGTGTGTCGTGCTCTTGGCTCGCCCGTACGCTCGTAGTTCCCGCTGCTCTTTACGCTTCCGCTGCTTTTGCCATCGATCCGTTTGTCATCAAGGACATACGCGTCGAGGGTCTGCAACGTACCGAGCCGGGCACGGTGTTTAGCTACCTGCCGGTGAAGGTGGGCGATACCATGAACGAGGAAAAAGCCGCCGAGTCGATCCGCGCGCTGTTCGCCACCGGTTTTTTTCGCGACGTGACGCTGGAAGTGGACGGCGATGTGCTGGTGGTGTCGCTGCTCGAGCGCCCGTCGATCGCGCAGGTGGATTTTGTCGGGGTCAGGGAATTCGACAAGGAAACCCTGGGCAAGGTGATGCGCCAGGTTGGGCTTAACGAAGGGCGTATTTTTGACCGCGGTGTCCTCGACCGCGCCGAGCAGGAGCTCAAGCGCCAGTACCTGGCGCGCGGCAAATATGCCGCGGAAGTCGCCACCACGGTGACGCCGCTCGAGCGCAATCGCGTGGCCATCAATTTCAACGTGACCGAGGGCGATGCCTCCAAAATCCGGCAGATTTCCATTATCGGCGCCAAAGCCTTTCGCGAGTCGCAATTGCTGAGGCTGTTTACGCAGCGCACGCCGGGCTTGATGACCTGGTATAGCAAGCAGGATCAATATTCTCGTCAAAAACTGTCGGCTGATTTGGAGACGTTGCGCTCGTTTTATCAGGATCGCGGCTATTTGGAGTTCAGCATCGACTCAACCCAGGTGTCGATCACGCCCGACAAGAAGGATATTTACATCACCATCGGCATTACCGAGGGCGAAAAGTACACGGTATCCGACATCAAGATCGAGGGGAAGTTGCTGCTGCCTGAGCCGGAAATCCGCAAGCTCGTTACCTTTAAGCCGGGCGAAGTGTTTTCGCGCGTCAGGCTGACCGAATCGATCAAGGCGATTACCGACCGCCTGGGTAACGACGGCTACGCGTTTGCCAACGTCAACGCAGCGCCTGAACTGAATCGCGAAAAGCGTCAGGCGGCGTTTACGTTTTTCGTCGATCCGGGACGCCGGGTTTATGTGCGCCGCATCAATATCGGCGGCAACACCCGCACCCGCGACGAGGTGATCCGCCGTGAAATGCGGCAACTCGAAAGTGCCTGGTATAACGCCAATAACATTTTGTTGTCCAAGCAACGAATCGACAGATTGGGCTACTTTAGCGAAGTCGAGGTGGAAACACCGGCGGTCCAGGGCACGACCGATCAGGTTGACGTCAATTTCTCCGTGGTGGAAAAACCGACGGGTAACGTGTTGCTCGGCGCGGGTTTCGGCAGCGGCAGCGGCGTGGTGTTATCGGGCTCGATTTCGCAGAACAATATTTTCGGATCCGGCAAACACGTCTCGCTCGGGCTCAGTACCAGCTCCCTGAACACGGTCTATTCTTTGTCCTACACCGATCCGTATTTCACGCGTGATGGGGTTAGTGTCGGGTACGACATTTATCACCGCAAATTTAATGCGCAAGGCAGCAGCCTCGGTGAGTACGTCACCAAGACCACCGGCGCGGGCATACGGGTGGGCGTGCCGATCAGCGAACGCGACAGCATTCAATTCGGCCTTGCCTACGACGCAACCAAGATCACCACCTTCGACACCAGCCCGCCGTTTTTCAAGGATTACGTCGCTGAATTTGGCCGCTCCAACACCGCGTTGATGCCCAGCATGGGCTGGACGCGTGAAGAACGCGATTCGCTGATTTACCCCATGAAAGGGGCCTATCATCGCCTCTTCGTTGATGGTGGAATTCCCGGGGGCTCGCTGCGTTACTTTCGCGCCAATTATCAATTTCAGCGTTACTTCCCGTTAACGCGCGAGACCACGCTTATGTTCAATGTCGAACTCGGCTATGGCGATGGTTATAGCGGGAAACGCCTGCCGTTTTTCAAAAATTACTTCGCCGGTGGGGTATCCTCGCTGCGCGGCTACAAGTTGAACACCGTGGCGCCGCGTGATGAACAGCTTAATCCGCGCGGCGGCACGCGCAAACTGCTGACCAATTTCGAATACCTGTTTCCATTTCCCGGCCTCACCAACGATCGTTCGGTGCGCTTGAGCGCTTTCCTCGATGCCGGTACCGTGTACGATCCCAAGGCCACGGCGATTGCCGGTTTGGCCAACAATTACAATACATTTTCCAGCGGATTGCGCTATTCGACCGGCATGTCGCTGGGTTGGGTATCGCCATTTGGCCCGCTTAAGTTTGTGATAGCGGCGCCGCTTTCCAGCAAAGACGGCGACCGGAAACAGCGGTTTCAGTTTACATTCGGCGGTGCGTTCTAGCGCCGGTCGAGGAACAGGGTGAATCGTATGACTTTCTCGATATGGGGAATGCGGTATCTACTGGCGTTATTCGTGTTGTTGGCGGGGAGCGCGCAGGCTGCTGAACTTAAAATCGGTTTTATCGACGCCGAGCGCATCAACCGCGAATCCGCGCCGGCGGACCAGGCGAGTAAGCGTTTGGAAAAGGAGTTTCAGCCGCGGCTGCAGGAGATTCAGCGCCGCGAAGGGCAGATCAAGAGCTTGCAGGCGCAGTTCGAAAAGAACGTGATTACCATGAGCGAGGGCGACCGCCGCAATCGCGAGCAGGAGTTATCGCGGCAAAGCCTGGAGTTGCAGCGTATGCAGCGCGAGTTTCAGGAGGATTTGAACCTGCGGCGCAATCAGGAGCTGGGCGCCTTGCTCGAACGCGCCAACAAAATCATCCGCCAGATCGCGGAGAGCGAAAAATTCGACCTCATCGTACAAGAGGCGGTATATCGCAGTTCGCGGGTTGATATCACCGACCGGGTGCTCAAAGCACTTGCCGGCAAATAACGAACCCATGCGCGGCGCCACCCCGCGTTCGGGCGCGCATGCCGTGGCCTATTTCACGGGAGGCGTGTCATGACGGCGCTCACGCTCGGAGATCTTGCGCGCGCGCTCGGCGGCGAAGTGCTCGGCGATGCGCAAACCCGTGTTGAAAACGTGGCCACCTTGGAAAGCGCCGACAACCGCGCCATCGCCTTTTTGATGCATGAGCGATTTTTAGCGCAGTTGCACGCGAGCCGAGCCGGCGCGGTGATCCTCGCCACGCGCCACCGCGACGCGACCGCGTTGCCGCGTATTGCATGCGCGAATCCGCATGCTTATTTCGCGCGCGTCGCCGCGCTGCTGCATCCCACTCCGCTGCCCGCGCCGGGCGTGCACGCCTTGGCGAGTGTGCATGCGGGCGCGACACTTGAACCCAATGCCAGTGTCGGGCCTTATGCGGTGATCGGGGACGGCGCACGCATCGGTGAAGGCGCCGTTATCGGCGCGCATGCGTACGTGGGCGTAGGCGCCACCGTGGGCGCGCGCACGCGCTTGTGGCCCGGTGTGGTGTTGTATCACGGCTGCCGCGTGGGCGAGCGCTGCCAATTGCATTCAGGGGTGGTGGTGGGCGCCGACGGTTTTGGTAATGCATGGGAGCAGGGTGACGACGGCGGGCATTGGCTCAAGGTGCCGCAAGTCGGCCGCGCGATCATCGGCGACGATGTCGAAATCGGCGCCAATACCACGGTCGACCGTGGCGCGATCGAGGACACCGTGATCGAACAGGGCGTGCGGCTGGATAACCTCATCATGATCGCGCATAACGTGCGCGTGGGCGCGCATACGGCGATTGCCGCGTGTACCGGCATCGCCGGCAGTACGCGCATCGGCAAGCGCTGCCGCATCGGCGGCGCGGTGGGCATTTCCGGGCACTTGACGATTACCGATGACGTGGAAATCGGCGGCAAGACGATGATCACAAAATCTATCACCAAGGCGGGCAGCTACAGCGGCAGCTATCCGTTCGAGGACACGCGGCTTTGGCGCCGCAACGCCGTGCAGATACGCCACCTCGACGAATTGGTGCAGCAGGTGAAACAACTCGAAAAACGCCTGGCGCAGTTGGAAAGGAAGGGAGCATGACGCAACTGAATATTCATGAGGTGCTGGAATATTTGCCGCACCGTTTTCCGTTTTTGCTGGTCGACAAGGTGTTGAGCTGCGAGCCGGGCAAGGACATTTGCGCGCTGAAAAACGTCACCATCAACGAACCGTTTTTTAGCGGGCATTTCCCGCATTATGCGGTGATGCCCGGGGTACTGATCATCGAAGCGCTGGCGCAAGCGGCGCTGATTTTGTCGTTTTTTACCTCCAACGAAAAACCGGACGAGAAGTCGCTGTATTACTTTGTCGGTATCGACGGTGCGCGCTTTAAAAAACCGGTGCTGCCCGGTGATACCTTGCATCTGCATGTGACGTTGTTGCGGCAAATGCGCGGGGTGTGGCGGTTTCAAGCGCAGGCCAAGGTCGATGGCGAATTGGTGGCCGAAGCGGAGCTGTTGTGCGCCAAACGTGACTTGCAAAAATAGTCAATTAAATCAAATACTTACGTATGTCCCGTATCCACGCCACCGCGATCGTCGATAGCGCCGCGCAATTGGCGGGCGATGTCGAAGTGGGGCCGTATTCGATCATCGGACCGCACGTGCAAATCGGCGCCGCTACGTGCATCGGGCCGCACGTGGTGATCACCGGGCACACGCGCATCGGCGCCAACAACCGCATTTTTCAGTTCACTTCGCTGGGCGAAATGCCGCAGGATAAAAAATACAACAACGAACCGACGCGGCTGGAAATCGGCGACAACAACACCATCCGCGAGTTTTGCACGTTCAATACCGGCACCGTGCAAGACGGCGGCGTCACGCGCCTGGGCAACGGCAACTGGATCATGGCTTATGTGCATCTTGCACACGATTGCCAGGTCGGCAACAACGTGATCATGGCCAACAACGCGCAACTGGCGGGGCACGTGACCATCGGTGATCATGCGATCCTCGGCGGTTTTACCGGCGTACATCAGTTTTGCCGCATCGGCGCACACGTGATTACCGCGGGCTCGTCGGTGGTGTTTAAAGACATTCCGCCGTATGTGACCGCCTCCGGCAATCCCGCCAAGCCCTTTGGCATCAACAGTGAAGGTCTGAAGCGCCGCGGCTTTGGTGCCGACACCATCAACGAGCTAAAGCGCGCCTACAAAACGGTGTTTCGCGACGGAAACACGGTGGAGCAGGCCTTGGCGGAACTGGGGCAACACGTCGGCGCCTGTCCCGAAGTGCAGCCGCTGATCGATTTTTTAACGGTGCCGGGCCGCGGCATCATCCGCTAAATGCCGAGCGCGCCGGCGCCGCAAGCCATGACCGTGGGGCTGGTGGCCGGCGAAGCCTCGGGCGATTTACTCGGCGCGCATTTGGTCGAAGCGCTAAAAGCGCGCCGGCCCGATTTGCAATTCGAAGGCATTGCCGGCCCGCGCATGATCGCCGCAGGGGTCAAGGCGCTTTACCCTTGCGAAAAACTCTCGGTCGGCGGTTACGTCGAGGTGTTGCGTCATCTGCCGGAGATTGCGCGCATCCGCCGCGGCATTACGCGGCATTTTTTGCGCACGCGGCCGCAGGTGTTTATCGGCATCGACGCGCCGGACTTTAATTTGGGCGTGGAATTCAAGTTCAGGGCCGCCGGCATCAGCACCATCCATTATGTCAGCCCGTCGATTTGGGCATGGCGCGGCGAACGCATTCATTTCATCAAACAAGCGGTGGACCACGTGCTGGCCCTGTTTCCGTTCGAGCCGCCGCTGTACGAAAAAGCGGGCATACCGGTTAGTTATGTCGGGCATCCGCTGGCCGATCTGTTGGCGGATTATCCCGATCAAGCCGCGGTGCGTGCGTCGCTTGGCCTTGCCGCTGAAGTGCCGGTCATCGCGCTGTTGCCGGGTAGCCGCGTCATCGAGTTAAAAGCCATGGCGGATTTGATGGTGGCCACGGCCAAGCGCATTGCGGCAGCGGTGCCCGGCGCGCGTTTTGTGGCACCACTGATTAATCCGCCGACACGTGCGCTATTTGAAGCCGCGCTGCAGCGCGAGCCTGGCGTGAACATTCAATTGCTGGAGGGCCGCTCGCACGATGCGATGGCGGCGGCCGATGTGGTGTTGCTTGCGTCGGGCACCGCGACCCTGGAAACCGCGCTGTTAAAGCGCCCGATGGTGATCACCTATCGCATGCCGCGTATCAGCGCATGGATGATCAAGCGCCGCGGTTATCTCAAGTTCGTCGGGTTGCCGAATATTCTGGCCAACGAAGCCGTGGTGCCGGAACTTCTGCAGGAAGCGGCAACGCCGCAGGCGTTGGCGCAAGCGGTGATTGATCTGTTAAACGATGCGCCACGCCGGCAGCGTATCAGCGAGCGCTTTGCACGCATGCTCGCTGATTTAAAACAAAACAATGCACAAAAAGCCGCGGACGCGGTGATGCCTTATCTCGAGCGCAAGAGAACATGAGGCCGATATGGATCGCCGGCGTGGATGAAGCAGGGCGCGGGCCGCTGGCGGGGCCGGTGTACGCGGCCGCGGTGATCCTCGATCCCGCCAAGCCCGTCGCCGGACTCGCGGACTCCAAAAAACTCACAGCGGCGAAACGCGAAGCCTTATTCGATGTAATCCGGCAAAACGCCAAGGCATGGGCCATTGCCAGCGCGAGCGTGGACGAAATCGATGCCATCAATATTTTGCAGGCAAGCTTGCTGGCGATGCGGCGCGCGGTTCAGCGTCTTGCAACCGAACCGCGGCAAATTCTGGTCGATGGCCTGCACTGTCCAAACGTGAGCATGCCGGCGCGCGCCACCGTCAAAGGCGATTCAAAAGAGCCGGCGATTTCAGCCGCGTCGATACTCGCTAAAGTGGCACGTGATCGCGACATGCTGCGGCTACATGCGCAATATCCGCACTATCGCTTTGACTTACACAAAGGCTACGGCACGGCGCTGCACCTGGCCGCCCTGGGCGAACACGGCGTCTCACCGGCGCATCGGCGCAGTTATGCGCCGATAAAAAAGTTGTTTTAAATCAAATATTTACGATATACCGTCGAGCGCGCGTCGAAGTGCCGCACGTTCCATCGCGTGCGCGGTGAACGGCTTGCGTGCACGGCATTGCGCGGCAAGGTGGCGCAAAAAGGCGGGCTCGGCTTGTGCGCGCGCGAGCAGCTTGGCCAGCGCCTTTTCATCTTCCGTTGGATAGTAGCCCACGTAGTCGCGCCCCAGCATGCCGATGTTGCCGGAAATGCGCGAAGCGATCACCGGTACCCGGTTCGCCAGCGCTTCGCTGACCACGTTGGCGCCACCTTCCATGCGCGAACTGATCACCATCAAACGGCTGCGCGCGAGCAATCCCAGCGCCTTGCCGTGGCTGACCTCGCCCAGCCAGCGATAGCGCGGCTCGCGCTTCATCCAGGCTTGCGCTTCTCGCGCCAGCGCGGGCGACAAGGCACCGCCGATGTGGGTGACGCGGATGCGGCTATGCGGCGGCAGGTGGGTGAGCGCCGCCACCGCGCGAAACGGGTCTTTCTCCTCGCGCAAGTGGCCGCTGACGACCACTTCGAAACACGATTTCAAAGGCGGCGGTTTTTTCACCGTTTGCGCCGACTGGAAAACCACATAAGTTTTGCGCCGCAACGCCGGCGCCAGTTCAAGCAAGCCCATGTCCTGCAGCACGATCATGCGCCTGGCGAGCGGCAGGGAGGCTTGCGCTTCGGGGTCGTGGCGGATATCGCGGTATAAATCGGTGCCGGTCAGCGCCAGCACGATCGGCTGATCGGGGCAGCATACCGCGAAGTTGCGAATCGAGCCGTGGCTGCGGCGCGCGTGCAGCGCGAGCAGCAGGTCGGCGGGCCGGCCGTCCCAATCGACTTGCAGGGAAACCTTGTGGCCCAATTCGCGCAACATGCCGGCCCAGCGCACTGCGGTGCCGCGATTGCCGTTGCGCGCGCGCGCCGGCGCCGGCGTGACGAGTGCGATTTTCATTGGCGATAATCAGGGTTAAACTAATAACAACTATAACAAACGTGTCATACGCTTTTGTCAACGTTTTTATTTTTGTCATCCCAATCTCCCGACGCAGGGGCGTTGCGATGCATGCTCGGGCAGGCGCGTGCGCGCACCTTGAGTTATGCACGAGTGTTGCCGGCGAACCAGTGGCTCGGTCCCTATCTCGCGATCGTTAATCCGCCGCTATGGGAAATCGGCCATGTTGGCTGGTTTCATGAATACTGGTGTTTGAGATACCGCGCCGATGGTTCGGTTGCTCCTCCCATGACCGAAGGAGTCGACGTGCTGTATAACTCCGCCATCGTGCCGCACGCTGAACGCTGGCGGCTTGCCTTACCGCCGCCCGAGGCCACCCTCGCGTACTTGGAGAAGGTGCAAGCGGCGATTTTCGAACGGCTGCGGCGTGAAGGACCATCCGAGCACATGCGCTATTTTGTACAGCTCGCGGTGTTCCACGAGGACATGCACAATGAGGCGTTTATTTACACGCTGCAAACGCATGGCTATGAGTCTGGCGAGGCGCTGACGCACGTTGCCCCGTGTGTTGACGAAAAGCTCCATGGTGACGCTATGATCGCTGGCGGCCGTTTTATGCTAGGCGCCACACCTGAGGTCGGCTTTGTATTCGACAATGAAAAATGGGCGCACGAGGTCGAGGTCAAGCCGTTTCAAATGGCGCGCACGGCGGTGAGTAATTCGCAGTTTGCGGCATTCGTGCGCGATGGCGGTTATATGCGCCGAGAACTGTGGTGCGAGGCGGGCTGGCAGTGGCGCAAGCACGCGCAAGCCGATCTGCCGCTTTATTGGAAAATCGAAACAGATCAAATTTTTGAAAAAGTTAATCGGGAGTGGATTGCGCTTGATCCGGACGCCGCCGTGATCCATGTCAACTGGTACGAAGCGCAAGCCTATTGTCGCTGGGCCGAGCGCCGCTTACCGAGCGAGATGGAGTGGGAGTTTGCAGCTTCCACCGCACCAGGAGAACGCACGCGCAAGCGCCGCTATCCGTGGGGCGATGCGCCACCCAGCACCGCACTGGCCAACTTGTTTGGCGGCGCCGGCCGCACAGTGAGCGTGCATGCTCATGCCGCGGGCGATAGTGCGTGGGACGTGCGGCAAATGTTCGGCAACACGTGGGAATGGACAAGAGATTGGTTCAATCCATACCCCGGGTTCGTGTGTGATCCCTATAAGGAGTATTCAGAGCCGTGGTTTGGCAACCACAAGGTGCTGCGCGGCGGTTGTTATGCGACGAGCGCGGGTTTGTTGCGCAATACTTGGCGCAATTTTTATACGCCGGATCGGCGTGATGTGCTGGCCGGGTTCAGAACCTGCGCGCTGGATTAGAAGCTTGAAACGGCATTGAAGCTCATTACTTCCGCAGACAATTCGCAGTTCAAAGCGTTGTTGAGGCTTGCGCACTCTTCGCGCGAACGCAAACTGGCGGGGATGTCCTTGCTCGATGGCGTGCACTTGCTGCAAGCCTATCAAGCGCGTTACGGCGTGCCATGGCATATCGTGTTAAATCGCGACGGCGCGCGGAATCCTGAAATTCAGGCGTTGCTGGGCAAGATTCCCGATGCCGCGCCGCTTTTGTTGAGCGACGGTTTGTTCCGACAGTTGTCTTCGGTGGCAACGCCCACCGGTGTCATCGCGGCGATCCAAACGCCGCGCCGCGATGGTGTGCCGACGGTGCTCGACAGCTGTGTGATGCTGGAAGACTTGCAAGATCCCGGCAACCTGGGCTCGATACTGCGTACTTGCGCGGCTGCAGGCATAAAGCAAATTTTCCTCTCAAGCCAGTCAGTCAATGCATGGTCGCCGCGCGTGTTGCGGGCAGCGATGGGGGCGCATTTTAGCGTCGAGATTTACGAGCGTGTGGAATTGATTGCGGCTGCGCGTGCGTTTCCCGGCCGCGTGCTGGCGACGCGGGTTGACGCCGCGCGTAGTGTGTTCGATTGCGATCTCACGGCAAAAGTCGCGCTGGTGTTCGGCAACGAAGGCGCGGGCGTGTCGCCGGATTTGGCGCAATGCGCGCATGAGTCAATCTCGATCCCGATGAGCCGTGCCACCGAGTCGTTAAACGTGGCCGCGGCGGCGGCGGTATGTTTGTTTGAGCGGGTTAGGCAGGTAGTAAAATCAGTTGGGAGTTGAGGATTCCGGGTTAAGGGTTGGGCATGCGGCGTAGAACCTGCGCATGTGTAATGCGTATGCCCAATGGCACGTTGCGCCCAACTGTGGACTCTCAACGCCTAGTAGATGCGCCGCTCCAGCTTTGCCTGCTGCATGATCGTCGTGGCGAGTTCCTCCACTGATTTGCGTGTGGCATCCAGAAAGGGAATGTTTTCGCGTTTCATCAGCGCTTCGGCTTCGCGTACTTCGCGTTCGCAGTTGTCCAGTTGCGAGTAGCTGCTGTTGGGACGGCGTTCGTTGCGTATGCTTTGCAGGCGCATCGGCGCGATGGTTAGTCCATAGAGCTTGTCGTGCAGCGGGCGTAGCGTTTTGGGCAGTTGGCGGTCTTCGAAATCCTCGGGGATCAACGGGTAGTTCGCGGCGCGGATACCGAATTGCATCGACAGATACAAACACGTCGGCGTTTTGCCGCAGCGCGAGACGCCGACCAAAATAACATCGGCTTCCGATAAGTCGCGCGTGGTGGCGCCGTCGTCGTGCGACAAGGTGTAGTTCACCGATTCGATGCGCCGGTAGTAGTTGACGATATCGTTGACGTTATGCGTGCGGCCGATTTCGTGTGACGCGCGTTTGCCGAGTTCGTTTTCCAGCGGCGAAATGAAAATTTGAAAGCATTCGAGAAATAACGCGTTGGCCTTGCCGACTGCGGCGGCAATTTCAGTGTTGGCGAGCGTGCTGATGATGATGGGGCGTACGCCATCCGCGCGGGCGGCTTGGTTGATGCGCTGCACCGCCTCTTGTGCCTTTTCCAGACTGTCGATAAAGGGCAGCGTGGTTTCCTTCAACATCAAATCGTCGAATTGGGTGAGCAGGCTGTGGCCGAGCATTTCCGCGGTAATGCCGGTGCGATCGGAGACAAAAAAAGCGCTGCGCTGGTTATTGCTCATGGCGGTGGCGATTGGGTGATGATGCTGCGATGCGGCATTTTGGATAATATACCGGTGTTTGGTGGCCCGAACGACTTACAACAATCTGACCTATTGGAAATGTGACCATGGCTGCATCCGACTATGTGCTCGATCTGGCAGCGCTACGCATGACCGACGTTGGCATCGTCGGCGGCAAAAGCGCTTCGTTGGGCGAAATGATAGGCCATTTGTCCAGCGCTGGCGTGCGTGTGCCCGGTGGATTTGCGACCACGGCTCACGCCTATCGCGATTTCTGGCGCAAGACGGTCTGGATAGACGCATCGAGGCGCGCTTGGCGCAATTGAACGTCGATGACGTGACGGCGCTTGCCGCTGCGGGCAAGGAAATACGCGGCTTAATCGTGGCGCAGCCATTTCAGGGCGCATTGTTCAAGGCAATCAGCGATGCGTACACGCGCTTGGAAAATGAGGCCGGTGCGGACGTGACGTTTGCGGTGCGCTCCTCGGCCACCGCCGAAGACATGCCCGATGCCTCGTTCGCCGGCCAGCAAGAAACGTTTTTGAACGTGCATGGGTTGGACAACCTGCTCCATGCCGTCAAGCATGTGTTCGCTTCGCTTTACAACGATCGCGCGATTTCGTATCGCGTGCACAAGGGCTATGTGCATGACGGCGTGGCGCTGTCGGCGGCGGTGCAACGCATGGTGCGCAGCGATTTGGGCGCGAGCGGGGTGATGTTCGCCATCGACACCGAGTCGGGCTTTGATCAAGTCGTGTTCATTACCTCGGCCTACGGCTTGGGTGAAACCGTGGTGCAAGGCCAAGTCAATCCCGATGAGTTCTATGTTTATAAACGGGGGCTCAAGGAAAATCGCCCGGCGATCCTGCGCCGTGGCCTGGGCAGCAAGGCGGTGCGCATGGTCTACGACGTCTCGCGCCAGGCGGGCCGTTCGGTGAAGACCGAGCCGGTGCCTGAGGCCGAGCGCAAGCAGTTTTCGATTTCCGATGCCGAAGTCGAAACCCTCGCGCGCTACGCGATGATTATCGAGCAACACTACCAACGCCCGATGGATATCGAATGGGGACGCGACGGCCTGGACGCCAACTCTACATTCTGCAAGCTAGGCCGGAAACGGTAAAGGCGAGCGAAAAGTTGGACACCCTGCGCCGTTATCGCCTAAAGCAGCGCTCGGAAGTACTGGCCACCGGACGCGCGATCGGCCAGCGCGTGGGCAGCGGGCGGGTGCGTCTGGTGAGTGATGCATCCGAGATGGATCGCGTGCGCGAAGGCGATGTGCTGGTGACCGACATGACCGACCCGGATTGGGAGCCGGTGATGAAGCGCGCTTGCGCCATTGTCACCAATCGCGGCGGGCGCACCTGCCACGCCGCGATTATCGCGCGTGAACTCGGGGTGCCGGCGGTGGTGGGCTGTGGCGACGCGACGCAGGTGCTAAAAGACGGGCGTGAGGTGACGGTGTCGTGCGCTGAAGGTGATACGGGGTTTGTGTATCGCGGCAAACTCGAGGTTGAAGTGCTCGATTTGTCGCTTGACGCCATGCCCAAATCGCCGGTGAAGATCACCATGAACGTGGGTAATCCCGAATTGGCGTTTGAGTTTCGGCGCTTGCCCAATGAAGGCGTGGGACTCGCGCGGCTGGAATTCATTATCGCGCGCATGATCGGCGTGCATCCCAAGGCGGTGCTGGCCTATCCCGATCTGCCGGCGGATTTGAAATCCGCGGTGCAAGAACACGCTGCAGGCTACAAAGACCCGGTGGCGTTTTATGTTGAAAAGTTGGTCGAGGGGGTCGCTACTTTAGGTGCCGCGTTCTGGCCCAAGCCGGTGATCGTGCGCTTGTCCGATTTTAAATCTAACGAGTATTCCAGTTTGACCGGCGGCAACAAGTACGAACCGCATGAGGAAAACCCGATGCTCGGTTTTCGAGGCGCCTCGCGGTATATCGCGGATAGCTTTCGCAAATCGTTCGAACTCGAATGCCGCGCCTTGAAAAAAGTGCGCGATGAAATGGGGCTCACCAACGTGGAAATCATGGTGCCGTTCGTGCGTACCGTTGCCGAAGGCAAACAAGTGCTCGAGCTGCTGGCGGCCAACGGGCTCACACGCGGCGCCAATGGGCTTAAGGTGGTGATGATGTGCGAAATCCCGTCCAATGCGGTGTTGGCGGATCAGTTCTTGGAGCATTTCGACGGCTTTTCCATCGGCTCCAACGACATGACGCAGATGACGCTGGCGCTCGACCGCGACTCCGGCATCATCGCGGAAGGTTTTGATGAGCGCGACCCGGCGGTGAAACACATGCTGCATTTGGCGATCCAGGCGTGCCGCAAGGCGGGCAAGTACGTGGGCATCTGCGGCCAAGGGCCGTCGGATCATCCCGACCTCGCGCAGTGGCTGGTGGAGGAGGGCATCGGCAGTTTGTCGCTTAACCCGGACACCGTGGTGGAGACTTGGCTGTATCTCGCCAAAGAAAAATCCGCGCCGAGTTAGCGCTGGGTCGGTGCACAAATTTCAGTTGGAGCCGTTTTGATTTTGCGCTAGAATAGGAAAACGGCTAAATATGCAATGACTAAATATATCTTTGTAACTGGTGGTGTCGTCTCCTCACTAGGCAAAGGTATCTCTGCCGCTTCTCTTGCCGCCATCCTCGAATCGCGCGGCGTCAAAGTGACCATGTTGAAGTTGGATCCCTACATCAATGTGGATCCCGGCACCATGAGCCCGTTCCAGCACGGCGAGGTGTTTGTCACCGACGACGGTGCGGAAACCGATCTCGACCTGGGTCACTACGAGCGCTTCATCAATGCCCGGATGGGTAAGCGCAACAATTTCACCACTGGCCAAATCTACGAAAGCGTGATCCGCAAGGAGCGCCACGGCGATTACCTCGGCGGCACGGTGCAGGTGATTCCACACATTACCGACGAGATTAAGTTGTTCATCCGCCGCGGCGCGGGCGATGCCGAAGTCGCGATCGTCGAAGTGGGCGGCACGGTAGGCGATATCGAGTCGTTGCCGTTCCTGGAAGCGATCCGTCAGATGGGCATCGAACTGGGGCGCGGTAATGTGTGCTACATCCATCTCACGCTGGTGCCGTACATCGCCTCGGCGGGCGAGATCAAAACCAAGCCGACTCAGCACTCGGTGAAGGAGTTGCGCGAGATCGGTATTCAGCCGGATATTCTGCTGTGCCGTGCCGACCGGCCGTTGCCTGACGACGAACGGCGCAAAATCGCGTTGTTCACCAATGTGTTGTCCGAAGCGGTAATCTCCGCGGTGGACACTGACAGCATTTACAAGATACCCGGCATGCTGCACGCGCAGCATTTGGATCAAATTGTTTGCCGCCATCTTAATTTCGATCCGAAGCCGGCGGATCTGTCGAGTTGGGACAATTTGATTTATAAGCTCGAGCACCCGCTGCGCGAGGTGAACATCGCACTGGTGGGCAAGTATGTCGATCTGACCGAATCTTATAAATCGCTGTCCGAGGCCTTGGTGCACGCGGGTATCCACACCGGCGCGCGCATCAAAATCCATTATATCGATTCGGAAAACATTGAAAAAAGCGGCACCGAGTGCCTGACCCGCATGAACGCGATTTTGGTGCCGGGCGGTTTCGGCAAGCGTGGCGTTGAAGGCAAGATGATGGCCATTCGCCACGCGCGCGAGAACAATGTGCCGTACTTGGGCATTTGTCTGGGCATGCAACTCGCGGTGATCGAATACGCTCGTAACATGGCCGGCTTGGAGGGCGCACACAGCACCGAGTTTGATCCGCAAACCCCGCACCCGGTGATCGCGCTGATCACCGAATGGCAGGAGCGCGACGGTCGCGTGGAGCAACGCAGCGAACAATCCGACTTGGGCGGCACCATGCGCCTAGGCGGGCAAGCGTGCGTACTGGAAGCCGATTCTTTGGCGCGGCGTATTTACGGCTCGTCGCAAATCAGCGAGCGTCATCGACACCGTTATGAGGTCAACAATCATTATCTAGGGCGCATCAAAGACGCCGGCTTGCGCGTGAGCGCGGTGTCCGCCAAAGACGGCTTGTGCGAAATGATCGAGTTGCAAGACCATCCGTGGTTCGTGGCGTGTCAGTTTCATCCTGAATTCACCTCGACGCCGCGCGCGGGGCATCCGCTGTTCAAGGCGTTTGTGCAGGCGGCGATTACCAACGCCAAGCCTAATGAGGCAGCGGCGAATGAGCCGTTGCAGAGCATTGCTTAGGCGCTTGCGATGAAGTTGTGTGGATTTGAGGCGGGACTAGATAAACCGCTTTTTCTCATAGCCGGGCCTTGTGTCGTCGAGTCCCGTGAACTTGCGATGGATGTTGCAGGCATGCTAAAAGGCA
>Ga0194132_10002903_pt1 | contig 31340 bp, 33 predicted proteins | sample TA2KigOf80mmetaG_FD_148612 | JGI IMG/M metagenome (GOLD analysis project Ga0194132, IMG submission 148612) | Freshwater microbial communities from Lake Tanganyika, Tanzania - TA2015054 Kigoma Offshore 80m | ecosystem: Environmental > Aquatic > Freshwater > Lake | place: Tanzania: Lake...
CGGCGGGTCGCAGGGGATTCTTGGCGTCCCCATGCGCAAGGGGACGGAGGTGATCCGCGTGATCGGCGTGGCGGACCGCTCCGGAGGATATACGAATACAGAGCAAAAGGCACTGGAGTTTTTGGCGGAGTCCGCCAGCATACTCTGCCACAGCTATCGTCAGCATCTGCGCGAAGAGGTGTTGGAGGCGCCAGTTTCGTCAGGCGCAGAAGATGGGGGCGTTGGGGGTGCTGGCGGGTGGCGTGGCGCACGATTTTAACAATATGCTGACGATCGTGCTGGGGTACAGCGAGCTTTTGATGGGACGTCTCGACGCCGAAAGCCCGGACCGTAGGGCGCTGGAGGAAATCAGAATAGCGGGTCAGCGGGCGTCGGCGCTGACCCGGCAGTTGCTGGTATTCAGCCGGAAACAGGTGGTGGAAACCCGACCGCTCTGGCCCAACGAATCGGTGGAAGGGCTGGGTAAAATGCTGACTCAGCTTATCGACGAAGACATCGAGATGGAAATGCGTCTTATGCCCGATACGGGGATGGTAAGCGCCGATCCGGGACAGGTCGATCAGGTAATCATCAACCTTGCGGTAAACGCACGCGATGCCATGCCGCAAGGCGGACGACTCGTCATCGAAACGGAAAACGTGCATTTGGACACGGCGATTTTGTCCGTCTGGCAATTTCGGATACGGGGTGCGGCATGGAATCCGAGGTCATGGACCGGATATTTGAACCCTTTTTTACCACCAAAGAAGCGGACAAGGGTACCTGTTTGGGACTGTCCACGGTTTTGGGCATCGTCAAACAAAGCGGCGGCCATATAGAGGTGCAGAGCGTCCCCGGGGAAGGGTCAGTCTTTTCCGTCTATCTGCCGTGTGTGGCCTGTACTTTTCAAACGAGCGTCGCCGATGAGATGACGCTGGCGGGTGAGGGAAACGGCGAGACCATATTCTTGGCCGAAGACGATGCTGGCGCGCGAACCGTCCTTGCCACGATTCTCCGAACAAAAGGATACACGGTGCTGGAGGCGAAAAACGGCGTGGAGGCGCTGGAAGGGTATCTGCCTGCGGCCGACAGCATTCACCTAGTGATTACCGATGTCATCATGCCGCAGATGGGCGGCACCGAATGGGTACAACGCATCAAAACCCGGAATCCCAAGGTCAAGGTGATGTTTATATCGGGCTATACCGACGACCGGCTGAAAGATACGGAAACATTGCTAAAGGACGCGGCGTTTCTGCACAAGCCATTCAGCCCAGAAGCGTTTTTGAGAAAGGTCAGCGAGACGCTACAACCGATGGATGCATAAAGGTGGTGCGTTGAGACGGAAGGGGAGTTTGCGATGTCGTCCACATGGGGGTTTCCATTAAAGACGCTCCGTCACTCGGTGATGTATTCGGTAACGACACAGGCCTTGATCTTTGCCACGGCCATGTGGGTGGTGTTGTGGAGCGGTGTCGGCCAGTCGATAAAGGGAACGCCGGAACTGCATATCGGGCTTGAATTTGTGGCGGGGTTGCTGGGGTTGGTTATCTCGGCAGAAAGTCTGATCCGGTACATGGCCATGGGACAGCGGCTTACGCTGTTTTTCGGGCTGGGTTTTCTGGGTGCGGGACTGGCCGATCTGCTTCATGGCGGTGTGGCGCTTCAGGCCATGACAACCCCCGCGACCGGCACCAATTTCGCCACATGGTTCACGGGGCGGATGATACATGGCGTTCTCCTTCTTGCGGGTCTGCTGATCGATAGGATTGCGCCGCAGGCGCGCCGGGTGTGTCGTGAATTCTGGCTGGCCGTGGCAGTGACGGTATTGATCTCAGGCATCGTGCCTTTTGTCCTCGCCCGCTACCCGCTTACCATGCTTAGGTATTCGTTTTTCCAGATGGGATGGATGTCGGAGTGGATCATATTTCCCGCGTTTGCGCTGAGTGCGTTTGGGTACTGGAGCCGGTTTCGCGCCCAAGGCGATCCGTACATGGATTGGGCGGCCGCGACCGCCGTCTTGCTGGCGTTAACACAGGTATTTTCCGCCCAGCATCTGGTTCCCCACAACTTTACCTTTGTAGCTACGCATGTCATCAAAGACGTTGCTTATTTGACGGCATTGGCGGGGTTGTACATCGAAAACCGGATGCGTTTTGGCGATTTGGCCCGCCAAGTTGCAGATAACACCCGGTACTTGGCGGTCATCGAGGCGGCCAACGATGGGGTCGTCGTCGCCGATGCGAAAGAAATCTTTACGCTGGCGAATCACAGCGCCGAGAAACTGCTTGGCTTTTCTACCGACGCTCTGGTTGGACAGCCACTCAAAACCGTGATGCCGGGTTTGTTCGAGGCGGCGCGCTTTTTTTCGGTTCAGAACGGTCCCGCAGATATTACCCCCGGAAACGGACATACAGTCGAGGTCTCCGCCATCTGCGCGGATGGACGCCCACTGCCCGTGGATCTATCGGTCGCGGTCATCGGCACTGGCGTCTCCCGGCAGTCGATCGGCATTTTCAGGGACATCACGATTCGCAAGCAGGCACAACAACAGGGGTTGGAACGCGCGCGGGATGCGGCAGAGGGCGCCAGTCACGCCAAAAGCGAATTTCTGGCCAGCATGAGCCATGAAATCCGTACCCCCATGAACGGTGTCATGGGTATGGTCGGTCTGTTGCTCGATACTAACCTTACATCCGAACAACGCGAATACGCCGAAATAGCGCGCCAGTCCGCCGACACCTTGCTTACCCTGATCAACGACATTCTAGACTTCTCCAAGATCGAAGCGGGAAAACTGATGATCGAACCCATTCCCTTCGATCTTCGTCAGGTGGTAGACGAGGTGGCGGACCTGCTGGTCGGCCCCGCCGAAGAGAAAAACATCGATCTGATCGTGCGCTACGTCCCCGGCGTTCCCTCCCGCCTGATCGGCGACCCCGGACGTATCCGGCAGATTCTGATCAATCTGACCGGAAACGCCATCAAATTTACCGAACAAGGCACGGTACTGATCACGATAGACAGCGAGAAGATATCCGGAACGGCCGGAACGTTGGTCTTTCCGTCGAAGACAGCGGCGTGGGTATACCGACGGACAAACTGACCAGCATTTTCGACCGGTTTACACAGGCAGACACGTCCACGACGCGGCGATATGGCGGCACGGGGCTGGGGCTGGCCATCACGCGCCAGCTTGTAGAACTCATGGGGGGGGAAATCGGTGTTACAAGCGAATTGGGGAAAGGCTCCGTTTTTTCTTTACTCTGCCCCTGCCGCTCGATGACAGCCCGGAGACCACCTCCGTGACCGTGAAGACGACAGCCCGTCTTGAAGGGCTTCGCGTGCTTATCGTGGATGACAATCCGGTCAATCGCCGGGTAGTGTGGGAACTGGTAAAAACCTGGAATATGGAGCCAAGCAGTGTAAACGGCGGCAACGAGGCGCTTACCACGCTGAGACAGGCACGGGAAGCCGGAGCGCCTTTTGACATGGCTATCCTCGATTATCAGATGCCGGAGATAGCCGGAGACACGCTGGGGCGGGCGATCAAGGCGGATCCTGTGTTGCGCGAGACCGTTCTCATTTTGCTGACTTCCATGGGGCATCGCAGCGAAATTCCCCATTTCGAGCGTATCGGTTTTGCGGGGTATCTTATCAAACCTGTGCGTCCTGCGCAATTGTTGGAGACGCTTACGACCGCATGGGAAGCGTATGCCGGACGCCGGATGCCGGAAAGGGGTGTCCGACCGTCTCCGGCGGACAAAGAGGCGGGTTCCACGACGATGTACCCTTCCGGCGCCGTGCGGGTACTGGTCGTGGAAGACAACATGATCAACCAGAAGGTTGCGGTGCGGATTCTCGAAAAGGCGGGCTGTCGGGTGGATGTGGCGGCCAACGGATTTGAGCGGTGGAGATGGTAAAAATGCTTCCTTATGATCTGGTATTTATGGATTGCCAGATGCCGGAGATGGACGGCTATAAGGCGACTGCCGTGATACGTCGTCGGGAGGGCGATGGTCCACGGATACCGATCGTCGCCATGACGGCCAGGGCCTTTCAGAGCGACCGGGACGGCTGTCTTGCCGCCGGGATGGACGACTATATCAGCAAGCCGGTCAAATCTTCCGATTTCGAGATCATGTTACAACGATGGGCCGGGGCATCCTTTTCGGGTGAACATTCCGGTGGAGAAAAACCGGCCCCGGACGCTGAAATGCGTGGGTGACGGGTTCTACCGACTTAGTTTTACTTCCGCCGAGGTTTTCCACGCGGTATACCAGAGCATCGCAAGAAACGAGCTTCCGTGCGCCAGACGTTTGCGGGTCAGCGTTTTGGCCTCCTCGTCGGGTGTCTCGAATTTCCCCGCCTCATCCAGCCGGTACACCGCATCCAATTCCGTAAACGACTCCGCAAACGCCGTTCGGATCATCTGATACAGATCGTCGAAAACGACTGGCGGTTTTACCAGCGTCCGAAAGTCGGCGACCTCGATGTTTTTGTCCACAAACGGCCCTTCGAAGCGTTCGTGGATGCCTTTGGCTTTGATTACATTGCCCTGACCGTCCACTCGTCCGTTAAAATGGATGGTCAGATGGAGCGGCTGGGCTGTGTCGCCTGCGTAGTGGGCAAGCAATCCGGCGTATACGACGATTTCCTGCCGGATGGAAAAATCGTTGGGGTGCTGTCGGTGCTGGGCAAATGCGCCGCGCAGCCGCTGATAGTCTTCGATAAGACGGTACGGCAGCATACCGACGCCGGCAGGGTTGTCGCCCATTTTAAAGATGGCTTCGAGCGCCGCGTTGCGGTCGAGGAATATGCCGAGTTTAAGCGGATGGTCGGTGAGTTTTTCGAGGTCCAGGTAGTGTTCGGGGGTTTCGGCGCGGCGCAGTTCCTGTCCGTATCCTTTCCAGGTGTCGGGCTGGACGCTGAGCCGCATCAGCGCGTCGGAAGCGTCTTTGAAAAACGCGGGCATATCGGCGGGAAGCACGGAGACGGCGTTGGCCGTGATCATCCGGTGGCCTTTTTCCCACCAGGCATGACTGTCGCGCGGAAAGCCGCAGAGGGCAAGTGCCGAGAGGGCGACGATTCCAAACAAACGAGAGGACGACCGCATACGAGTTTCCTTTTGTGAGAAAGAACATTTAGATGGGCGTCTACACGGTCGCCACGCAATACCGTTAATCTATGGTGTCTTGGAGACGAGGATTTGTCAACCTGTTTGGAGATGGAGACGGTCTGGGCTGGAGAGGGTCAGGGGAGAAAGTCGAGAGGGCTGGTTTTGGGAAAAAGTCCGTCGGCGTCGCGTTCGAGAAGCGACAGCGGGTTGGCGGCAAGCGATCCGCCGTCTACGGGGAGGGTGACGCCGGTGATCCAGCGGGATTCGTCGGAGGCGAGAAAAAGCGCGGCGTATGCTACATCGGAGGCGTCGCCTTCGATGCCGAGCGCGGTGGCGCGGCGGCGCAGGTCGCGGTGTGCTTCCGAAACACCGGAGGTCAGCGAGGCATACAGAAATCCGGGGGCGATGGCGTTGACTCGGATCCGGTCTCTGCCGTGGTGAACGGCCATGCTGGTGGTCAGCGCGATTGCGCCGCCTTTGGCGGCGGCGTAGGGAAGGTTGGGTACCCATCCGGCGCGCATACCGTCGATCGAGGAGATGTTGACGATTGCGCCGCCGCCGGCCCGGATCATCGCCGGGATGGCGTGACGGGCCGCGAGCACCATGCTCTTGAGATCGACCGCCAGCACTTCGTCCCAGTCCGTCTCTTTTACAGTGACCGCGGTTCCGGTCCGACTGATGCCTACGTTGTTGATCAGGATGTGCAACGCGCCATAGCAGGTCTCAGCGGCTTTCACCATGGCGTGGCAGTCGGCATCCTGTGCCACGTCGGCGGCAAATACCAAAGCTTCGCCGCCTTCTTTTTCGATGGTTTCGAGTGTGCGGCGCGCGTGGCGCTCGTCGCGGTCGACAAGGAGGACTCTTGCGCCCTCTCTGGCAAAAAGGACGGCTATGGCTTGGCCGGTTCCCGTTACTGCGCCGGCCGTGCCCGCGCCGGTGACGAGCGCGACCTTGCCGGCAAGTCGGAGAGAGGGTCGAGACATGGGAGAGAGGCTATACGCTGACTTCTACGACTTCCTCGGTCATCCGTGTAGCCAGCGAGTAGGATTGCAGACTTTCCAGATAGTCGGCGACCGCCATTCGGATATTGGACAGCGCTTCCTGACGGGTCGTCCCCTGCGTGATACACCCCGGAAGGGCCGGAACTCCGGCTACGAAAACGCCTTTTTCATCCCGATCGATAAGGACGCGGAATTTCATGCGATCTACCTCCAACCGTAGAGAGTGTCCAGAAAGAGGCGAAGCCTCGAAGAGACGCTCCTATTATACTCTACGGGCGTTTAGTTGTCAAGAGAAATCTACATTTGTTTAGTAAATACTTGTTACGTATTCCCGTTCCCTATCTCACGGCGATCACCGTATCGACCGGATCAGGCGCGGTTTCGGGCAGGGAAAGCACAAGCGATCCGTCTTCCCTTTGCACCAAAACCGGCTGTCGCCCGTCCAGAAAGAAGGCCGAGGAGCCGGAGGAAAGCCGAACCTTGAGCGTCGTTCCGGGCCAGTCGAGAACGTGTAGATAGACGGTTTCGGTGTCGGGTTGTTGCACCGCGTAGCCCCAGTCGTGTTTGCCGCCGGGCAACGGACGCGCCCCGTACACCGCATCGCCGTTGACTTTTAGCCATGCGCCTACCCCGCGCAGTCGCTCCGCCTGTTCGGGTTGTATCGTACACTGCGGCGTCGGTCCCACGTTGAGCAGAAAATTGCTGTCGCGTCCGATACACTCGACCAGAAACCGGATCAGATCGGCCACCGATTTGTGGTTGTGGTCGTCGGGTTATACCCCCAGTTGTCGTTGATAGTCAGACACGACTCCAACGGAAGGCGCCCCATTTTGCCCGTATTGAACCCTACCGTATTCTCTCCCGGCAAATCCTGCTCGAACATCTGAAAATCCTCGCCGCTGAGCGGCGATACATGGTGGTTGTTGCCGATCAGCGCGCCGGGCTGGAGTTCGTGGATCAAGTCGTACGTCCCGGCCAGCTCCCACAAGCCGCCCTCTACGAAATGCGGTCCGGGAGGGTTGTGGTCCGGCCAGTAACCGTCAAACCAGATCAGGCCGATCTCACCGTATTTTGTGCATAGTTCGAGTACCTGACCCTGATAGTAAGCTACGTAGGCGGGCCAGTCGCTCCGATAGGCCGGGTGATGCCAGTCCAAAAGAGAATAATAGAAACCGAGCGTCAGCCCGCGCCGCGCAAAGACGTCCGCCAGTTCTCGGACCGGGTCGCGTCCAAACGGGGTGCGGGTGATCTTGTAGTCGGTCAGGGCCGAGTCGAACATACAGAAACCGTCATGGTGTTTGCTGGTGATGACCATGTATTTCTGACCCGAATCCGCCATCAGACCGGCCCAGGTGTCGGCGTCGAACAGCGCCGGGTCAAACCGGGGCGGGAGCTTTTCGTATTCGTGTACGGGGATGTTTTCGGTGTGCATCACCCATTCGCCGTGTCCGATCAGGGCATAGACACCCCAGTGGACAAAAAGCCCAACCCGCTGGTCCCGGTATCGGCGCACGGCCTCCGGGTTTGCCTGTAGACGGGCAGATGAAGTATCTTCAGTTTTCCGCATGACACCCTTCCCGTGTTATTCCGACTGGCTTTCGTGACCGCTCTGGTCTTCGGCTTCGCCGCGGAGCGCATACCAGAACGGGATGGCGACAAGAAACGCGCCGCCGATGATGTTGCCTATCCCCACCGGGATAATGTTCCACAACATGGCTGGTCCCCATCCGGGGCCTTCGCCGTGCGCCATGATAAGCGAAAAATAGCCCATATTGGCCGGGCTGTGCTGGAAATTGCCTGCGACAAAAAGGCTTACCAGCAGAAACACCGGAATGTATTTGCCAAATATCGTACGCCCCATGGTGGCGAAAAATGCCGCCATCCCCACGAGCCAGTTGGCGATGACGCCCGAAAGCATGGCCTTGAACCATGCCGCAGGTGTTCCCACTTCGGCATAATGCATTTTCTTTCCGACAAATACCGAGAGGTCCTGATAGATTTCCGGGGGATAGTACTGCGCGATATTGACCATCCAGCCAAACAACAGCGCCCCACCCAGATTGCCGATCCATGTCAACAGCCAGAACCGCATCACTCGGGTGATAAGGCTCTTGTCGTGCAGATGGAGCAGGGTGGCGGGTAGTACGACGTTGACCTCGGTAAACAGAATGGCAGAAGACAAAATCACGGAGAAAAATCCCGCCGTAAACGCCAGTCCCTGCACCAGTCGTTTGGGGCCTTCGGCTTCTATGCCCTGCGCCAACAGCACCGAAAACAGTGCCCCCATGGTAATCAGTCCACCCGCCATGAGCGCTAGCAACAGCACCTGAAGGGCCGACAATCGCTGGAGACGTTTCAAGCCGTGATGATAAAACTCGTTGATCACATGTTCGGACGACATGTACTGGGCGGCAGGGACATTGGGTGCGCTCACAGGCAATCCTTTCTGGGTTTCCCTACGGCCGCATCGGGCCGCCATCGGGGGAGCGGGTTTGTGTCCATGTGATGATTTCGTCTTCACACGGATATTGGGCGGCCAGTTTTTCGTCGATATCGATGCCGAGACCGGGCAGGTCGTTGGGGTACATATAGCCGTCGCGCACTTCGGGCGTGCCGGGAAACATTTCATATACCAGATCGTTAAAGCGACACCATTCCTGTATGCCAAAATTGGGTGCCCACACATCCAGGTGCAAATTGGCGGCGTGACCTACCGGCGATACGTCACCCGGTCCGTGCCATGCGGTGCGGATGCCGTACATGTTGGCCATGGCGGCAACGTTGCGCGCGGGGGTTATGCCGCCCATCTGGCTGATGTGCATCCGCAAAAAGTCGATCAGCCGCCCCTCGATCAGCGGAAGCCATTCGCCGGGGTTGTTAAACAGTTCTCCCATGGCTATCGGCGTGGTACATACCTGCCGGATATGACGAAACCATTCGTTGTCCTCCGGCGCAAGCGCGTCTTCGAGAAAAAACAGCTTGTAGGGTTCCACGTCTCTGGCAAATCCGACCGCGTCGATGGGGCGCAGGCGTTCGTGGATGTCATGAAGCAGTTCGATCTCCTCACCGAGCGTGGTCCTTACGTATTCGATCATTTTGAGCGCGCGGCGAACATAATCTCTTGGATCGTAATACGCGCCCGGTTGTGCACCTTCTGGTCGGTCAAGACGTTCGGCTTCGCCGCCGTATCCGCCGATCTGAATACGCACATAGCGATATCCCTGCTCTCTCAGCCGGCGGACGTTGTCGGCAACCTCTTCGGGCGTGCGACCGTCGGCATGGCTGTACAACGCCGCGGCCTCGCGGCATTTGCCGCCCAGAAGCTGATACACAGGCATCCCGGCGCGTTTGCCCTTGATATCCCACAACGCCATGTCCATGCCCGAAATGGCGTTGTTGAGCACCGGCCCGTTGCGCCAATAGCTGTTGACTATCGCAAGCTGAAAAAGCTCTTCGATCCGGTCCACGTCGCGCCCGATCAGAAACGGACGCAGATGTTTCTGTATGGCCGTGTATACGGCATGAAATCGCTGGGTAAAGGTGGCGCAGCCCAGCCCGTACAACCCCGGCTCGGAGGTAAGGATTTTGACGACGATAAGACGCGAACCCGCAGGCTGTGTCAGAATGGTCTGCACATCGGTAATGGTGACCGGTTTGGCCATATCCTCTAACCCTCCATGAGTAAATGCACCGACAAACAAGTGGCCAACTTTTCCAGGTTGATGGGTTTGGTGATATAATCGCACGCGCCCGCCTGGATCGCCTGCCGGGCCGTATTTTCGTCATCTACACCCGTAACCATGACGACCAACAGATCGGGATTCAGATCTTTGAGTTTACCTAGTGTCTCAAGACCGCTCATACCCGGCATGTTGATATCCAGCAATACCAAATCCGGATGGAACGATATAAATCGGCTCAGGGCAAGCGGGCCGCTTGCCGCCTCCGCTGCCTAGTAATTTTTTTGATGACAGAAACTCATAAGCAACCTACGGACCGCGTTTTCGTCGTCTACGATAAGTATGCGTGGCATGAATTTCCTCCATGGTATGATGGCACGGTGCCGTAGGGGTCTATATGAACCGGGGTGCAACGGCGTTGCATCCCTACCGCTGTCACCCGGATTTGGACAATCCGTACGCCGGGGGTTGCGTAAATCTTTCCATGCCGAGATCGAGAACGATTTCCATACCGGGTGGAAGGACGACCCGAAACCGGGAACCGTCGATCACCGCAGTCTGTGTGGTTTGTGTGATGTCCGGGTGTGTATAGGCTCCGTTTACCCCCGGATAGTCGCTGGTCCGCGCCGTAAACGATGCGGAGGTAAACCGGTGTTCGCCGAATGCGCCGCCCTGTACGATTATCTCGCGTTCGTGGCGTGTACTCAGGTTGACCAACCGCACGACGGTCCGTTTTGCTTCGAGCTTTTCCACAAGCGCTGCCACATTCTGCGGGAGTCCGGGACGACCTCGCTGTGGATCGAAATACAGCAGCCGTGTCATGAGCAGTCCGCCGTTGTAGATCAGTTGCGGACCACCGAGCGTAAGCTGTATGAGCGCTTCGGTGGTCACCGGGTTGCATTGTTGCCAGTGGTGGACGTTGCCGTGCGTGGCGGCGTGTTCGTCCTCGCGGATAAGCGTCAACCGGCGATGTACGTCCTGAATCGCTGTGGCAAGGATGTCCTCCGGATACGACGGGTTGTCGCCGGCCAGATACCGCGTCCAAGGTTGTTCGTGGCCCGCGTCTTCCTTGGTGTGAAACGAAAACGTCTGTCTCCAGTCGTAGCCGCTTTTCCGGCGAAGGTCATCGATAAGCGCCCAGTCGTCGTCGCGCATCGACAGGCTCCACAGGGCGACAGGGTAGATTGGTGACATGGGTTGATAGTCAAACCAACCCGCGTCTCCGTAGCGGTACGGGACGAGAAAAGTCTTGTCTCGGTCTTTCAGCGCCTTGTGCTGGCCTATCCAGTGTTCGTGAAGACTCATGGCCGAACTTTTTATGTCGCGCATTTCGCCGAGTTCCAAAATTTTTTTTATCTGCGCGCGCGGCCATTCCAGATAGCCTGCATCGCCCGTGAGCAGATACGCGTTGGCGGCGGCCAGTTGAACGGCCATCTGGAGGTTGTAAAATCCGTGCGGCCATGTCCAGCCGTACAATCCGCCGTACCATTTGCCCTCTATATATTCGCCGATTTGGCCCGACAGCCCTACCGTGTCGGGGATCAAACCACCGTTTTTACGGGTACGGTCGTGCCATGCGTCTATGTATTCGAGCGTCCAGCCGCGATATTTTTCTTCTCCAGTAAGCAGAAAGGCGTTGGTAGTCAAACTGGTTACGGCAAGGTTGGAAGGAATGTCACCTCGGCTCATGGCGCGTTCTATGGCCTCGCCCATGGTTTTGGCTTTTTCGGGGTCTTTGAGGTCTTCTACGGAGGCGATGGCCGGTAGACCAAAAAACGGCAAGCTGTATCGCGCCATGCCCGAAGACCAACCGTAAGACGGTGTATATTTGCCAAAAAAGGTCATGCTCGGCGGATCGCTGCCGTTATACGGACACCGGATGATGTTGAGCGCAGGGTCGTAATGGGGCAGTTCCGGGTTTTCGTTCATATATTGACCGGCAAACCGCTGCGCCCGGTTCACATAGACCGCTTTCTCCGGGGTGGATAGACACAGAAGATAGAAATAGATATCCGACTCGCCCTGATGAAACTGGTCGTCCCGTCGGGAATATTCGTTTTTTACCAGACCGTAGCGGGTAAGCTGGCGGGTGACGGCGTCCCAGGCGCGGTCGGACAGTTCGAGCAGATGGTCGCCCCCGCCAAGGGTGTACAAGAGCGGCCAGTTGTAAAAGGCTTCATAGAAGTCGTCCTCGCTACCGCCGGGTGATTCGCCCCAGATAAGTTCGCCGTCGGGGGTGGTGTATTTGTCGAGAAAAGGATACACGGCATCCCCGGCCACATCGAGCAGATGCCGTTCCAACACGGCCCATGCCGGCGGTGGAGCGGACGGCACGGTAGCCTTGAGGGTCGTCATGAAAAAGAATCCTCTCCTATATCGATAAGTCGAATGGCTGTGCAGGTTTCCAGATGGGCGCTTATACTGAGCACGACCACTATTGGGGATGCTCTGACCATCTCATCCGTTCGTCAGACTCACGACTCTGCAGGCTCACCGCGAACGGCCTCACCTAATCATTTTTTCTATCCGTGCTCAGTATACACTGCGTTTACCGGCAATTCGAACTCGCCGTATACAACGTCTATGAGCGGATAATGGCCCTCGCCTTGCGGACGATAGGTACGGCTTATGTAGCGGGCGGTGTCGTCTATGATCGTCTCGCCGCCAAATTGCTCCGGACGGAGTACATAGAGCACCATCGGGGTTTCCGCATCCCCCAACACGTATCGACTCACGGGTTTGAAACCGTGGGCAGGATCGAGTTTGAGTAGCATGTTGCACGCATCGTTTTTGTCCCAGTACGACAGATACCAGTTTCCGTTCCGGTCGAACAGCGGGCAGGGGCGTCCGCCTTCGTTGGCGATGCCGAGATCGAAGACTTCTGCGCTCAAATCTTCGTGGATACGCGCGATGTGAAGTGTACTGGGTATGTTCGAGGTCTCGTAGGTCTCCGCATACGCATGGTCGTACGCCACATAGGCGTGACCGTCCGGTCCACGAAAGATGTCCCAGATCATGGTGGCCCCGAACTGCGGATCAAGCCAGTAGCGGCGCATACGCCAAGGTGCGGAAGTAAGGTCGTCGCAGGCAAAGAGCGTGATCTTGCGCCAGGTTCCGGTATAGTCTTTTCCCCATGCCGCGTACCGGGAAGACGACTCGTATACGGCCCGCTGGCACACGCCGATCGCCGACCGGCCGTTGACCAGCATGCGGTGATAGCCGTTGCGTCCGTCGGGTGTGGGCCAACCTTCGCGTGGATACCATTTTCCGGTGCTTGCCTCGTAAAACGCGGCAGCAACGCTGTTGTCCGTATCACCATGATGGTTGTTGTTGGTCGCGTGCATCGTCAACACATTGCCTTCGGGGCTTATGCTGACGCCCCCATAACATGATCCCTCGCCCTCGTATACCCGTTCGAAAGAAGAAAAATCCATCGGGGGGTCCGCATCCGGTACAGATCGAATTTGTCCCAGTTGCGGGTTCCCTCCATCCAGAACGTTCCGTCGGGGCCGACAAGCGCCGCACTGCACCACGGGGTGGGCGTCTCGGAGATTTTGTCCCAACCGCCCTGATCGTTACAACGAAACGCGAACAGCCCCGTGGGGAAGGTGTGAATCGCCTTGTCGTATGCCTCTTTTTCGTCTACATGAGGAAATCTACGCGGTATCGTTCCAAAAGCATACATAGTGCCGTCATGGATAAGTATCTTGTTCTCACGGGGGTTGTGCCCGAAGGAAGGGTCCACGTCTTCATAGACGATTTGAAGTCTTACGGGGATAACCGGGTCGGGACTGCCCATTTCCACTCCATGTGAGGCAGGTTGAAAGATAAGGTCTGAAAAGAAAGATAGTGCGTTTATCGTTTCGTGGATAGAATTGAAGTTGCCGAGTTAAAGAATAAAACATTTTTTGTTCTTTTCAAACTTCAAACTTTACTCTACCACTTCGCGGGGGTTAGATATGAACAAAAAAAGCGTCCGCTGGGGACTTATGAGTACGGCACGCATCAACGAACGGCTGATACCGGCCTTGCATGCATCTTCACGTTCCGAATTAGTTGCCATTGCCAGCCGGAGCCGGGAAAAAGCAGAGGGATATGCGCGCGACCGGGGCATTCCGCGTGTTTTCGGCGGCTATCAGGAGATGCTGGACCATCCCGGTATCGATGCCGTATACATCTCGCTCCCCAACGACCAGCACGCCGAATGGAGCGTCCGTGCCGCGGAAGCCGGTAAACACATCCTGTGCGAAAAGCCTCTGGCGATCTCGCCAGCCGAGGTAGACCGGATGATCGAGGCGGCGCAACGCGGTGGCGTCGTCATGCAGGAAGCCGCCATGTACCGGTTTCACGTCCAAACCCAAACTGTACAGCGGCTGGTTGCCGAAGCCGCCATCGGGGAAATCCGTTTTATCCAGTGTAGTTTCGGATTTACCCTGTCGCGCGTTTTGGACATACGTCTCGATCCGGATGCCGGTGGCGGCGCGCTGTGGGACATCGGCAGCTATCCCGTTAGTTTTATCCGTTCCACCTTGCGCACCGAACCCGTGGAAGTCGCCGCCTGGCAGACGGAAAGCGATCGGGGGGTGGACCTGTCGCTTGCGGGTCAGATGCGTTTTGCTTCCGGTACGCTGGCGCAGTTTACATGCAGTTTTCAGACGCTTACCCACTGGCATGCGAGTATCACGGGTAGTGAAGGCAGCATCCATCTCGATCAACCGTGGCTCAACGTCGTCGATACGACAGGTCATTTGACGATCACGCGGAAAAAAACGGGGGGCAAGGCCGCCTTTGGCGACAGCACCGACTTTCTCACCGAAACGATCACCTATGAACATTGCAACGCCTATGCGGACCAGGTGGCCGGTATGGAAGCGTGTATTCTCGACGGCACGCCGCCCGTGATTTCGCTGACCGACAGCCGCGCCAATGTGGCGACTATCGTCGCGTTGTATACGGCCGCGCGTGAGGGAAGGGCCGTACGACCGGAATCGTAGGGCGGGAAACGCTTTCCGGGTCGGGGACGTTTCGACCGAACATCAAATATCCCATTCATTTTGGCGAATCGCCGATTTGATGTCGCCTTGCTATATCGTAGCGATGTTATACGGGCTTTGGCTTGTTGCCCAAAGTCGTCGATTCCTTTTTCGGGTATCATGATATCGGCTTCGAAGGACATGCTGTCCATGTAACGGTCGCCTGTTCTGTGAAAAAGGCTTCTGATATCCGAAGTCCGCCCTTCCTCGTCTCGCACCGACTAAGCAGCTTCGATCAAAGAACGGTCTGCCAGTGCGCTTAAAAACAGGATCGCATCGAAAAGATTCGACTTACCTACTCCATTAGCACCGGCGATACAGGTAAAGGGGCCGAATCTTACCTCTACATCTACAAGATTTTTAAAACCGGATACCTTGAGCCGGGTCAACATCGGTTGCTCCGTTACGTTTCCCCGAACAGGGACAGTTGTAGGTCCGGCGTTTCCTCACGTGTGGGCTTTTCGTTTTCGGTTGCTATGATATCTGTCGGGGGCGGGAAGTCGGTGTCATCGAGACGGAGCCGTCGGGTGAGTTGTTCGCGGGGAATAAGATATATCGGCTCTTCGGCCTTTTGTCGCCATGTCTCCCGGATACATCCAAACGTCGCGCGGCGTGGCGAAGGCTCGATGTCGCCGTCCGGAAGCGATTCGGCAATGAGCAGGTCGCTTTCCGATGTTTCGCGGATCACGCCCGGCGCGTGGGTGTTGACGATCACCTGCCGGAGCGGATTGTCGGTCCCGGCGGGCCGCTCGGTATCGGCGCATAACCCCCGGATCAGCCGTACTAAGGCGGGAATCCGTTCGGGGTGGATACCGTTTTCGGGTTCTTCCAGACATAGAAGTCCGTACGCGCCGGCGTCTTGCTCCAGCACGGCCAATGCAAGAAAACGCAGGGTGCCGTCCGACAGCGCGCGTGCCGGATGCGCAGTACCGCTATGGTCGGTAACGTAGAGCGTGAGCAGTTCGCGGCGATGGTCCCGATCGATCCATACCGCACGTACGTCGTCGATCAGTGTAGCAAGCCGGTCGGTCACGCGCATGTACACGGCGGCGAGCGCTTCTTCTTCGGGAAGACGGTTTCGCCGTGCATGTTCAAGGGCAATGCGGTACAGCGTGGCGGGCAGATGCGCACCGTCTGAGCCTATGTACGCCGGAGCGGTGTATTCGTCGGGTCGGCGCAGTGCCGACGGCTCCAAGTGGAGCAGACGCCATGACTGCATCTCGCGGCAGGTAAGCAGCGCGGTCGGTGCGGCGGCGGCGGAGACCGACAACACGGTGCGAGGCAAATTCCGAGCCGGTCGGTCCGTCGGTCCGCCGCCGCCGCCGTCCTGATGAAGCACGATGATCCGCTCGCCGCTTTCCGCTTCCGTCGAGATAAACGGAGTGGCGCGGCGACCTGCTATCACCGATCTGCGCCATGCCGGACGGTTGGGAAACAAAAGATGTCGCGTGGCGTCCCCGATGTTGATATGGTCGAGCGTTTCGCTCAAAATTTCCAGCGCACCGGACGATCGCCCGGTCTCATCCGGGCGGAACGCCAACTCTATCGCGTACCGGACAAACGTGGTGCTGGCCTCGATACGGTGTCCGAGCGAGTCTATCCCTTCGGAGGGTATGATCATCTCGGCGTCGAGCGACATCCGGTCCGCGTAATATCCGCCCGTGTGACAGAAAAGACTGCGTATATCCGTCATGCGTCCCTCGGAATGACGCACAGACAGGGCGGCGTCGATCAGCGGGCGGTCCGCCAGCGCGCTCAAAAACCGGATCGCATCAAACAGGTTCGATTTGCCCGTCCCGTTTGCCCCGGTGATACAGGTAAACGGGCCAAAGCGAACGTCCACGTCGATCAGATTTTTGAATCCGGAAATACGTAGTCGGGTCAGCATGATAAAGAGTAAGGAGAGAGGTAAGGGGTACGGATAAGCGTCGTATCCGCGAATATACTTTTACGGAAAACCCTGTGTCAAGCACTGCGAACACCGTCTTTCGGACGGCTATCTCCATGCACGGCAATGTAATTATCGCAAAGATTTACATTGCATCCCTGTGGGAAAAGGGGCATTTTGGTATTGTCTCTTTCACTGCTCGGCGCATGCCGTTAAAAACACGCTACAGAGGACGCAGAGGAGACGCCGAACGGTTAAATCGTTTTTATTTTGCCGTCCATTGCCGCATTTTCATCCCCGAAAGGAGTCCGTCATGCGAGTCCTCATGATCGTAAAATTCCCATCGAGCCTTTCAATACGTTGATCCGAAATGGGACATCGGGCGCCGTACTCGGACAGATTCTCGCCGATACCAAACCGGAAGCCGCGTATTTTACGGCGCTCAACGGTCAGCGCAGCGGTATTCTGGTCGTTAACATGAACGATCCGTCCGACATGCCAAAACTGGCGGAGCCGTTTTTTCTGAAGCTCCATGCGACTTGCGAGTTTCAGATCGCCATGACGCCGGAAGACCTCGGCAGATCGGGCTTGGATGTGCTCGGTCAGAAGTGGGGATAGGGAAAAACGGTTTATCATGCCATTCCGCATCGGACAAGCCATAACCGGCCCCGACTTCGAACGGGAAACGCGCCAGTGGCCGGTCGAACGGTTTACCGCCTTGTGCGACGCCATCATGGGGGTCATGTCGTGTTGGAACGGTCGTCCGTCATTTACCAGTCGAATCAATGTGCCCGACGATGGCGTCGATGCGGCGCTCGAAATACGTCCTGACGAAATTTTGGCTCCCGTTCCGTTTATCGTCCCCGGCTGGAACGTGTTTCAGTACAAGAAACGGGATGTCCTCGTTCGAGGAAATAAGGTTATCGTTGCCGAGCTCTTCAAAGAAGACAAAAAGCATCCCGGAAAAACGCTGAGGGGCGCGGCGGCGTGCGTGGAGCGGCGCACGGGCCGCCCAGTGGACAACGACCTTCTTTTTCTCAATATCGACCTCCCCCCTGCCCAAAAAGAAAAGTTGCGGGAGGCCATTTTAACAGATTCCTCACCACCGCACCGGATTCAAGTTCAGGTAGTGGGGGCTGCTGAACTGGCAGGATTTTTGAACGACCACCCGCATCTACGTTCCGCGTGGTTCGAAGTCTCCTATTTTAAGTGCTGGGATCAAGCAGACCGGGATCATCGACATAAGAAATTCCGTCCCCAGGTCGACCTTACAGGCCGGGAAGATCTGCTGAATCGGGTAAGAGCGCTTATCGAAGACCCGGAAATACGTGCGGTCATCCTGACCGGTCCGCACGATATCGGTAAAACCCGCTTGGCGCTGGAAGCCACGGCGCATCGCCCGCAGGATGTGGTCGTGGCGGCGGCCCCCCGCTCCTTGTCTCCGCTGGATTACCGGGCGCCGTTTCGACTTTGAGTTGGAGGATTGGATCATAGAGCAAGCCGGAGGCAACCCTGGGGTGTTGCTGGCAGCGGGTATCGCCTATCCCGGCGAGGTGATAACTGGACCGGAATCGGACCATTTTGCCTTGCGTGGCAACAAAGTCGAACAAGTCTTGAACGACCCTGAAACACCGGGTGTAGCACGCGCTTTTCTTAGGGAACTTGCCGACGGGTTTAAAGACGTCAGTACTCGAAAAGCAATCTGGGAATACGACGAAGAGATCAACGGGTTGCGTTCCTATATCGACGATCCGAACTCGCCCCACCGCATTTGGGCCATTGGACGGCTTTTGAAATATGCGGATATGAAAGACGTTCAGCGGCTTTTAACCGTCGAAGATATTGCCGCAGCGTTACCGCAGATCGACCTGCCCGAAAAAAAACGGGAATTGTTCGAGAAGGCCCTACCGGTATGGCAACATGCCGGTTAACATCCTCACTCCTTTTTGCTCGGGAGTCATTTATGTCTTTGTCTGTTCTTTCCCGTCGTTCGATGCTCAAAATCGCCGGCGGTGCGATGCTCGGCGCTATGCTGCCCGGATGCGGCGGTTCGGGCGGCTCCGACGACCGTCCGGCGTTGTCGCTGATCACGCCGCTCGGTGGTTCCAAAGACGCCGCCCTTGCCCGTCTCGCAAACCAATACAACGAGATGCAGTCCAAAGTACGGGTAGTCGTCAACCCGGTTCCCTGGGACCTGGCGCATGCCAAACTGCTTACCATGATTGCCGGCGGCAATCCGCCCGACCTGATGATGCTGAGCGGCATGTGGATGGCCGAATTCCGCGCCATGAACGCGCTGGAAGACATAAGCCCCTGGTTTCACAACTGGTCCGGAAAGGACGATTTCGCGCCGCTGGCGCTCCAGCGCAGCCGTATCGCCACCGCCATCGTGGGCGATACGGTGTTCGGGCTACCGTTCGAGGTGACGGTGCGTGCCATGTTCTATCAGAAAAAATGGCTCGATGAACTGGGTCTCCAGCCTGCGGACACCCGCGAGCAGTGGCGTACCCTGCTCGAAAAAATGACGATATCGGACAAAAACCGCTACGGTTATGCGCTACGCGGTTCGCGCGGCGGATTCTGGAGTTGGTGGGCCATCGCCGAAGAATACGCCAGCACCAACGAGTGGTTTGACGCGGACCACCGGTGTATCATCAACAGCCCGGACCACGTAAAAGGACTCGAATACTGGAACGCCATCTTTCAGGACGGTCTTACGCCGCCGGATTCGATCAACTGGGGATATACCGAATTGGTGCAGGGGTTCTGGTCCGGCGTATGCGGATGTATCGAGCAGGACAACGAGGTGGTGGGCACCTGTGTCGAACACGGTATGGATGCTTCGACGCTTGTCACCGCCATCATGCCGGCGGGGCCAAAGGCGCGTGTGACCAGCAACGACATCTGGACGTTTGCCATGTCGTCGGCTACAAAAAACAAAGACGCCGCCTATGCCTTTTTCGAATGGTTGCTGGCACCTGAACAAGCGATCTCCTACGCCAGAGAGGTCGGCGTCATCCCCCCGGTTAAACAGGGGTTTAGCGACCCTGAACTGTCGAGCGGTTTTTACAAACCTTTTATGGACATGATCAACGACCCCACGATGCTCCAGAACTGGTACCCGAACTATCTGCCGGAGATGGGTGAGTTTGTCGAGGTGATGGTCACACGAGAACAACAGAACATGCTGCTCAAACGCCAATCGCCACAGGAAACGCTCGACAAGCTCGCGGATTTTATTCAGGCCGCAGAAAAGAAGTACGTGGACCGTTACGGACCGGACACCCCGCGTCCGCCGGAAAAGATCGGGTGAGTGCCTATGAGGTCCTTATCCAAAATCCAAAATCCAAAATCCAAAATCGAATCATGCCCCGCAAATCGGAACCTTATCTCCTGCTCGCTCCCGCCTATCTGCTGATCGGCGGCTTTATGCTGTATCCGATGGTCAGCGTCGTGTTGTTATCCTTGCATAAATACCAACTTACCGACCCGCTCGACCGACCGTTTATCGGGCTGGATAATTACCGCGCGATACTGGGGGATGCGCATTTTCTGGAGAGCCTTGCCAACTCGGCGGTGTGGGTGGGGCTTTCACTTGCGGCGCAGTTTGCCTTGGGGTTTGCGCTTTCGCTTTTACTCAACACCACCTCGTTTCGCGGAAAGGGACTGTATCAGGCGGTGATTTTTACGCCGTGGGCCGTATCGGGTTTTCTCATCGCACTGATCTGGGCGTGGATGCTCAACGGGGAATTCGGGCTGGTCAACGACCTATTTTTGCGTTTTGGGCTGATCGACACAAAAATAGGTTTTTTGTCAAACGAGAGGACGGCGCTGCTCTCTTGCGTCGTTGCCAACGTGTGGTTTGGCATCACCTTTTTCGCCATCATGCTCTACGCCGCGTTACAGGCCATTCCCGCCAGTCTATACGAAGCCGCCGACATGGATGGTGCATCGGCTTGGCAGACGTTTTGGCGGGTGACCGTGCCGATGGTACGGCCTACTATCACCGTGACCGTACTGCTACGCGCAATCTGGATTTTCAACTGGGCGGACCTGATTTGGGTGATGACCAAAGGCGGCCCCGGCGCGGCGTCCCAGACGCTGGCGCTATATGTGTTTCAGAAGGCGTTTATCGGGCTGGACTTCGGGTACGCCGCCGCGCTCGGCGTGACGCTTGCGGGGCTTTCGCTGGCGTTTACGGTCGTCTGGCTTCGTATCGGTCGTTTTCACGAAGAGGCGTCGGCGTAGGATAAATGATGTGAGCCTGCACACCATCGCCCCAAACGGGATATATCATGGATAAACCCCGAGGACGTTCGATTCTGATCGGGGGCGGTCTGAGCGTCTTTTTGCTGTGGACCGTGTTTCCGCTTTATTGGATGGCGGCGACTTCCATAACCCCCGAAACAGAACTGTTTGTCTGGCCCCTGCGCTATTTCCCTTCTACGCCGATCTTGGAGCACTATGCGGACGTGTTGCTCCGGACCCACATCCCGCGATATTTTGCCAACAGCCTAACCGTCTCGCTATCGGCGGCGGCGGCCACACTTGCCGTAGCGATTCCGGGCGGCTATGCCCTCGCGCGATATCGGTTCGGGGGTAGAAAACCCACGGTACTGGCTTTTCTGGCCACGCAGATGACCCCGATGGTGGTGCTGATCGTGCCGCTGTTTATCGTTTTCCGGACACTGAATCTTATCGACACATCTTACAGTCTCATAATCGTCTATACCGTGCTCAATGTGCCGTTCTGTAGCATGATGATGCAGGGCTTTTTTGCCGGCATCCCCTCGGAATTGGAAGAGGCGGCACAGGTGGACGGCGGCACGCGGCTCGATGCCATCCTCCGCGTGGCGGTTCCGTTGGCGCGCTCCGGTCTGATTGCGACCTTTCTGTTTGCTTTTATCGGCGCATGGAACGAACTGCTTTTCGCCATCATGTTTCTTAATTCGGACGAGACGTTTACGCTACCGGTCGGGCTGTACACGTTTATCAGCAAGTACGATGTACACTGGGGCCGCATGATGGCGGGAGCGACGATCGCGCTGGCTCCGGCGCTTGCGGTTTTCGGGGTCGTACAGCGGTATATGGTGAGCGGGCTTGTGTCGGGCGCGGTAAAGGGATAGGGGAAAACAACCTCTGTTGGACCGCCTCCTCTTTCACGGTCAGGCCAAGGATACAGGTTGTTTGCGTCCGCCATGGTTTAGCAGGCTTCATGCGTCTCCTTGGGGGTCGTCCGGATCACTGGAGCAGGAGCACATCCGAAGACACGGTTACGGATGATCCAGAAGGCTGTGTTTTCCGATATGCCGGGGGATGTACACCTCTCCATCGATTACAAAGGTAAACCGGTAATTCAGAAATCCGGGCTTCCCAGAGGTCGCGTCCGTGTGCATGCCGTTGTCCACCCATCTTGTGCGTTTTAAGAGCCGGATGCCGATAACTGACAAGCAGAAGCGACAATGCCCTGTCAAACTGTTCCTGATAGCGTTTCGGGAGGTGGGGTGGTAAAAGGCCAGTCAGGTTAGATAGCACCCTAACCTTTTTGTCTTATCGGTTGAACTTTGAGATAGGTCAAAGACCGCCAGAGCCATTCCACCGGGCCAAAGCGAAAGCGCTTTCCCCACCAAAGACTGACACCGGTCTGTAGCATCCAGATGGCGACACACAGAGACAGTCCCGCCGCCGGGCCGATCATACCGTATAACCCCAGTCCATATCCGTAGAAAAGGGTTGTACAGATCAGTGACTGCATGAGGTAATTGCTCAAGGCCATACGTCCGACCGCCGACAGGGGCGCGAGGTGTTCCCGCCAGCGTTGTTGTCGGAGAAGCAGAAGGATCGTCACCACATAAAAACAGGAGAAAGCGGGAGCGCCGATGGCAAAAGACGCCGATTTTAGGATGCCCATGGCAGACGGACGGGTAGGATGAGACGAGGTTTCCGCCACGACATACACAAGGTTTGCAACGATCCCGATAGCAAGACTCCACCCCATCAGCCGACGTATACGAGGGATGTCCGCGGCGATCATCCGAAATGATTCCCATCGTCCCACAAGGAATCCAAACAGAAACGAAGCAAAAATGTGCGGTCCGTTGCCGTTAAAGAGATAACGAAGCGAGGTGTATTGAATGTCCTCAAGTCTCTGCGCGGCGATCTCTACAAACGTTCCGCTGGCATAGACGTGCAGAGATTGGGTATACATCGCCGCATACGAGGCGGCACTCGACGCGAAATCCTGCTCGATCTGCGCGGCCGTCTCCGGCGATTTTGCGGCGAGTTCGATAAGCCCAAACAATGCCATGCTGATGACCACCGGAAGAATCAGGAAAAATACGCTCCACCGGAGAATCGACCGGTCGGACCGATTTCGAAAGAGCAAAAGCGGGAACCCTAGGACGGCATAGGCGGTGAGAATGTCGCCGGCCCAAAAAAACGCGATGTGGGCGGCTCCGATCAAAAACAGGATACAGAGCCGACGCATATACCGCGTGATAAAAGGGACACCCGACGCCTGCGCACGCGTCATCTGGAGCGCCATCCCAAGCCCGAACAAAAAAGAAAAAAGAGTATAGAACTTTCCGGCGGCGAAAAACAACAACCCCCACTTCACAATCCGGTCGATAGTATCCGTTCCCTGTTCGAGATGCGTGGGGACCGGATAGAACGGGTTATAAAAATAGGCCATGTTGACCACAAGGATGCCAAACACCGCAAAGCCCCGCAAGGTGTCCAGTTCCACCATTCGTTCGGCAGGAGCGGTCGGGGTACGCGGATCCGTATCAACGCCGGAAGTGCTTGGCATAGCAAGCTCCTTTTTGTTCAGGGATGGCGTGCATCGGGTATCTAAGCCCACCTGCGGTTATGTGGCGTAGCGAAACCGCGGCGCATCTGTGGTAAATCACGATCTTAGAGCATGTACAGGAATTCGGCAACAGTATCCAAACGGGGCAAGTTCACGTCAAAATTAGGCTTCGGAAACCACGGGGTCAAATCCTTTCTCCTTGTTGCGGCGATACGCCCCCAGTACCTTCGCCTGATTTGACGAAACCTCCGCAACATTGGCTTGCCTCCATCCCGCTACTAGCCGTATCTTTCCCGTATCCGGTAGGATGGGCATTTCCGGGGGGCTGTTCGCCCCAATGCCTTGTCAGACGGGGATGAAGCGATGTCTGTCTTAATCCGAACCTCCGTTCTGTCCACCGTACGGAACGGTTCCTTCATAATTCATCCTTCACAATTTATCCTTCCATGCTCCGACCGTTTGCGCTTACCGGTCTTTTCGTCCTGACGGGACTTTTAGTGTTTTCGTCCGCCCCGGGCGACAAGCGATATGTCAACAGTCTTGGCATACCGCTCCCGCCGGATGCTGCGCCACCCGAAGAACAGGTTCACACCGAGTTTGCCGAAGACAAAACCTATATGGAGCGGTTCAGAACCAACTACAAGGGGTCGGTGGGGATGCACCTGATCGCTGAGCCGCTTGCCCGCACCGATCATCATTTCGATCTTTTGCCTGCGGCGGCGGAGCGGTGGGAGATGGCGCAAGACGGTCTTTCTTGGACGTTCTACCTGCGGCCCGGTATGGTATTTAGCGACGGCGCGCCGCTCGACGCGCGTGACTATGTATACACCTTTCGCCACGGCGCCGATCCGAAAAACGCGTACGACGCTGAATGGTATTATCGTCCCATCAAAAACTGGGGAGCGGTCGTGGCGGGTCGTATGCCGCTGGATTCGCTCGGCGTGCAGGTGCTCGACGAGCTTACCCTCCGGGTCGAAAGCGAAGATCCCGCGCCGTATCTTCCCGCCTTGCTCAGCTTTTCATGGGTGTCCCCGCGCCGTGCCATCGAAAAATACGGCGATACTTGGTCTACCCGTCCCGAAACCTCGGTATCGAGCGGGCCGTTTCGACTGACCGAGTGGACCAAAGGCAATCGGATCGTGTTGTCGCTCAACACCGCGTACCGGGGCGTGGCACAGCCCTATCTGGAAAAAATCGTCTACAAGTTGTTTACCATGGCCGCACAACCGCCGTTTCTTGCCGCTTTCGAAGCCGGCGAAACCGAATACACGGGGCTGGTCACCCAAGCCGAGGTGGCGCGGGTAAAACAAGTTGCCAACCCACAAACCTTTGTCAACCAGTATACCGACTTTATGACCTATTATTTGACCTTCGACACCTACAACGGTGTTTTTACCGACCAACGTATCCGGCAAGCGTTTAGCCATGCCATCGACCGGGACGCCCTGTGTCGGTCCGCGCTCCGCGAATTCGGCATTCCGGCCTACGCCATGATGCCGTCCGGGTTTCCCGCCGCATCCGAAGAAAAACTGGCTCCGATCCAGCGTTTCGATCTGGTGCTTGCCCGCCGATATCTCGCCGCCGCCGGTTATCCAGATGGCAAGGGGTTTCCCGTGATGGAAATGTGGCTGCGCAACGAAAGCCTGGTCCAGCGTACCGCCGCCGAAGCGATCCAAGCCATGCTCAAACGATATCTCAATATCGAAATCCAAGTACGCAACATGGAAGCCAAAGTGTTTATGGATGCGCTCAACTCGCATACTCTGCCGCTGGCTATGGTTCCGTATCAGTACGACTACGTGGATGCCAGCAGTCTGCTCAACATCTGGATGTCCAACGGGCGTCATGCTTGGAAAAACGATGTCTTTGACCAATTGGTACGGGAGGCCAATGGCTATGCCGGACCCGAATCCGAGCGGATACGGCTGTATCAGGAGGCCGAGCGCGTTCTGGTAGAAGATGTGGGCGGCGTGTTTCTATGGCATCCACGGATCAACCAGATCTGGAAATCTTCGCTCGGCAGTTCGGCGCTGGAGGTCAACCGGTACGGACAGCAGGCGTGGCGTGGAGACCAGCTTTCGAATCTGTCGGTGACAATGTACATCAAAAAACGCGCCGTCTCAGACCGCAATACCGGATCGTCGATGTGGAACCGGATCGGCGCATGGTTTCGGCGGGAATAGAAATAGATGGTAAAATGCTCAAAGAGATAAATCCGTATATGTTTTTTTCCTCCTTTCTCCTTTTTCTTATTCTCCTCTGGCCGTTGTCCCTCGATGCCGCACCCGTCCGGGGACGGGTGTCGGACCGGGATACCGGTGAGCCGCTTCCCGGCGCGACAGTCCTCGCGGTAGGGACGAATCACGGTACGGCGGCCGACTCGCTCGGTCGCTTTGCATTGCCCGATCTTGCGCCGGGCGGGTACGAAGTGCGCGTGTCGATGATCGGATACGCTCCGCACATCCTGCCTGTTTTCGTGACGTTTGGAGACACGCTTTTTCTCGACATCGGCTTGGAGCCGGTGGAACTGGAAGAGGAAGAGGTGGTGGTGACAGCCACGCGCACCGTCCGCCACATCGACGACGTGCCCGTGCGCATCGAGGCGATCCCACAGGAGGAGGTGGAAGAAAAACTCCTCATGACCCCGTCGAGTACGGCCATGCTACTTAACGAATCCACCGGTATGCGTGTTCAGACCGTCTCCAGTGGAAGCGGCGCGCTCAACATGCGGATTTAAGGGCTAAACGGACGTTATACCCGGATATTGCTCGATGGTATTCCGGCTTTTGGCGGACTCGGAGCCGGGTTTACCCTCAACCAGCTTGCCCCGCTCAACCTGCGCCAAGTCGAAGTGGTCAAGGGCGCAAGTTCGGCGCTTTACGGGGCCGACGCTATTGCGGGTGTCGTAAACTTTCTGACCAAAGAGCCGTCCGAAACCCCGGAATTTTCCGCCCTTTTCAACGGAACGACACAGGGCGGCGGCGATGTGGCGCTTTACTACGGGCGGCGGTCGGACAACATGGGCTGGACGCTCATGGCCGGCGCCAGCCGCCAGCCCCGTGTGGATGTAGACGGTGATGCTTACGCCGATGTGCCGGGGTACGAAAAGCTGACCCTTACCCCCAAATTTACCGCCTATCCCGCCGCCGGTGTGCGGCTCACGGCGACTTTTGGCATGTTGCACGAAGATCGAACGGGGGGTTTGGTGGGGCGTCCGCTTCCGACTTTTCCCATCGGCCCGCCCTATAAGGAGTCTGTACGCTCTACTCGGATCGACGGCGCGGTGGGTGCGACATGGGAGATGGACGCCGAACGGACGCTGGCGTTCAAAACCGCCGGCGCATGGCTTACCCGTGACGCCCACTACGGAACCGCCCTCTCGACGCCAGCCAGACTACGTTTTACATGGAAGGGCAATATACGAAAGAGGGAATGTCTCAGACCTTGGTAGTCGGCGGCGTATGGTCTCAGGAGCACCTGACCGACCGGACCCCGGGTGTGGGGAGCGCGCGCAGCTATCGGTTTCGGGTTCCGGGCGGGTTTGTCCAAGACGAATGGCGGCTATCCGAGGTATGGCGGCTGCTTACCAGCGTCCGGCTGGATCGCCACAACCGCTATGGAACGTTTTTTACGCCGCGACTTTCCCTTATGGCGCGCCCATCCGAAGCCGTCACGGTTCGGATGGGTGGCGGAATCGGATTCAAAGCGCCGACCGTGTTTGTCGAGGAAAGCGAAGAACGCGGTTTTCAGAACGTGCGTCCGCTTGGCAACGTGGTTGTGGAAACCGCGCGGAGCGCCTCCTGCGATGTCAATTGGAAAGCGGGTATCGGGGCGGTGTCGGTAACGCTCAATACCGCGTTGTACGTGACATGGCTGGACCATGCACTGCTGGTTGACCCCGACTCGCTATCGGGCGACGTGCTGTTTTTTCGCAACGCTACGGGTCGGACGTTTGCGCGGGGCGGTGAGGGCGCCGTCAAGCTGGCCTTTGCAGATTTCAAGGCTTCGCTGGGATACACGTATACTTATGCGACGGAGACCGACCGGGGAACCCGATACGAAGTGCCCTTGAACCCTCGACATGTTTTTGGCACGGTGCTGTTCTGGGAAAACGAGGAATTTGGAGCTAAAATAGGCGTCGAGAACTACTGGACCGGTCCGCAACGTCTGGACGACCATCCGGCGCGAAGCCGGTCGCCGGGGTACTGGGTTACGGGTATCCTCGGAGAAAAAGCATGGGGCCGGTTGCGATTTTTCGTCAACGGAGAAAACCTGACCGACACTCGTCAGACACGCTACGAGCCTATCATTACAGGCAATCCGAACAACGGTCCGGTTCGGCTTTTACCCATCTACGCTCCGCTCGAAGGCCGAGTGGTAAACGGCGGGATAAGGGTGGTATGGTAGGATTCAGGGGTTTTCCCACCCTCTCTGTCTTCATCAGCGTGTAAAGAAAGGTAACATCAGACGGCTTTCTTCACAATCTCCGCTACCGTTTTTACCAGTTCTTCGATTTCCTCGTCCGTATTGAAAAACGCCACGGAGACGCGCACGCCGCTAAATTTGAGTCCAGTGGGACGCGGGATCATGCGTCGCGCCCGCAGTTGCGTGTTGATATGGGTCCCCTCGATCCCCTTTACCGAGAACGCCACGATGCCCGGCGCACCGTCGGGTGGAGCGGGGCTGTGCACGACAAGCCCCGGAATCGTCTTCAACCCTTCGCACAGGGCGGCGGCGCGGCGCGTGCAGACGGACTCGATTGCCGAAAGTCCGAGGCCCTCGATAAAGTCAAGCGCCACCGCGGTAGCGTAGTAGAGTGGTTGCGAAAGCTGACCGATTTCGAAACGTTGCGCACCGTTCTCCGGCGGTTCGGGCAACGCTTGTTCCGCCTGTCGGCCCGTTGCCACGAGTTTGAGCCGGCCTTGCCATGACCGGGCGATATAAAGCCCGCCGGTCGAAAATGGCCCGAACATCCACTTATAGCTCAGATAGCTGTAAAAATCGGCGCCGATGGCTTTAACATTTACGGGAAACTGTCCGAGCGACTGAGCGCCGTCCAATAGCACCGGCACTTCGCGTTCATGGGCAACCCGAACCATGGCCTCCACCGGTAGCCTCGTTCCCGTGTCGGTGGTCACATGGCTAAGCGCAGCCAACCGCGTCCGGGGGGTGATCAAGTCCCGAAATCGCTTCAAAATCATCTCCGGCCCACCCGCAATCGCCAGACGTTTAAGCGTCACCCCGCATGCCTTAGCCAGTCGGTCTGCCGGAACCTGCACCGCCGGATGTTCTTCGTCCGTCAGAATCATTTCGTCGCCGGGGTTCCAGTCAAACCCGTTGAACACGAGATGCACGCCGTCGGTAACACCGCGTGTAAGACACAGGTCGTTGGGGTCGATATGCAGAAAGGAGGCGATGCGTTTGTGCGCATCCTCCATCTCCGAGGCGTTTCTGACCGAGTCCACGATAAGCGGCGGCCCGGTGCGCGCGATGCGGTCGAAATAGCCGTGAAAAACGTCGGTTACGATATTCAGGCTTGGCGAGATGCCGCCCGTGTTGAGATAGACGAGTTCCTGAAGCAAAGGCATACGGGACCGGATGCCGACGAGGTCCATGACGATCCTCCTTGGGGTTTTCGAGCAGACGGCCGGAGAACGATTTTGTATGAGAGCCCAAATTGCATCTACGGGTTCGCAGATGCAAGAAAAATACCCGATTGTCCGATTGCTTTTTATACTGTGCGCCATTATATTTGGGGCCGGAACCAACTGCATATACCGTATATGGTATAGAACGACCGGTCGGCTCATAGCCCGGTCGTCGTCCGAACGGCTCTCATCCATCCCGATTCCCGCACCCATCAGCAGGCAGGGGACGCCCATGCGCGATTTATTCCTCGTCGAACAGAAAAACGCAGTCCGGTATACGGACATCACTATCCCGCAAACTCAGGATACGCTGGAGACTTCTACAGGGCTTTTCTGGTTGGATATCGAGCAGGCGTCGGAAGAGGATATTTCTTTTCTGTTGGAGTTCAAGGAGTTCAAATTTCATTCTCTTGCGGTCAAGGCCTGCGAGGCGGGGCCGGGGCGTTCGTATTTAGAGGCGTTTCCCGAGTATTTGTTTATGCGGTTTAACGTGGAGGAGGAGCCGGGAGCGGAGCCGGCGCGGCTGTGCATTTTTCTGACCCCGGACTATTTGGTGACGGTACGTAGCCGTCCCATGACTTTTGTCCAGCGTCTCAAGGATCGGATCGAGCAGGACTATCAGTTGATGCGCTCACCGGGTTATCCGATGGCGTTGTTGCTACATGGGCTGGTGGACCATTTAGAGACTGCGGTTCCGCAGTTACAGAGTGATCTTGCCACGCTGGTAGGCGAAATCAACGAAGGCATCCGGCCCGAACATCTTGAACAGATGGGCCAGTATGGCGGCCAGGTGTCGGGGTTGCGACGCTCATTCAAAGGGGTTGGGGAAACCGTAAGCGAGCTTCTGGCCCGAACCAACGATCAGTTGCAACCGGAAACCATGTTTCAGTTGCGTAGCATCGGCCATCGAGTCGGTCATATCGTGGAGACGCTCGACACCGTCCGTGAGGGGCTGGACACGCTTTATCCCATGATTGCGACCCGGACCACCGGGCAACTCAACGCCTCCATCGCCCGGTTGACGAGCGTGGCGGCCATTTTTCTTCCTGTGATCGCCGTAGCGGCTCTTTTAGGCGTCAACGATCGGCTGGTGGAAGGTCTCGAACCGCTTGTGCTGGTAGGCTCGGCCGTGGTCGTCTCCATCGTCGTAGCGGCCATCGTGGCGATGTCGGCCCGTCAGCGATGACCTCGTTCAGGGCGATAGGGCTTATGGCGTTTGTGCTGTGGGCTATCCCGCAAACCACGCGAGCGCAGGACCGTCTGGTCATTCTTTCTCCTCACTGGGACGGTATCCGCTACGAATTCGGAAACGGATTCAAAAAGCATTACCGGGCCGAAACCGGCAGAGACGTCGAAGTCGAATGGATGGACGTCGGCGGATCGTCCGAGATACTTCGGTTTATCAAATCGGAGTTTAAAAACAAACCGGACGGTATCGAGGTGGACGTGGTATTTGGCGGGGGCACGGACATCTATCTGGATTTGGCCCGTTCCGATTTACTGATGGCCTATCCGCTTCCGGAGAGCCAACTGTCGGTGTTGCCCGACAAGATCGGCGGATACGCGCTTTACGATGCGCAGTACCGGTGGTATGGAGCGACGATGGCCGGTTTTGGCATCGTCTATAACCGGAAGGTGCTGGAACTGGTAAATCTTCCGGAGCCGAAGACATGGGAAGATCTGACCGCGCCGGCGCTGTTTTCGTGGATCGGTTCTGCGGATCCGCGCAAAAGCGGCAGCGCGCACATGCCGTTCGAGATCATCCTGCAGGCATACGGATGGGAGCGGGGATGGCAGATCATCACGGCGATGGGTGCCAATGCGCGCGGTTTTGCTAACACCGGCAGCCAGGTGCCCAAGGATGTAACTTCTGGCGAAGTCGCCTACGGCATGTCGATCGATTTTTATGCATGGGCGCAGATCAACGAGGTCGGGCCAGAGATGATCGGTTATGCGATGCCGGACAACCTGACCATCATCAACCCGGACCCTGTGGGCATCCTCAAAGGCGGACGCAATCCGGAGACGGCAAAGGTGTTTCTGAGGTATCTTTTTACCGAGGAGGCTCAGCGGTTCTGGATGCAAAAACCGGGAACCCCGAACGGCCCTGAAAAGTTTCAACTGGACCGTTTTGCGGTGATTCCTACGCTCTACGACCGGATCGACCCTGCGCATACGGCGGTC
>Ga0194132_10002909_pt1 | contig 31287 bp, 37 predicted proteins | sample TA2KigOf80mmetaG_FD_148612 | JGI IMG/M metagenome (GOLD analysis project Ga0194132, IMG submission 148612) | Freshwater microbial communities from Lake Tanganyika, Tanzania - TA2015054 Kigoma Offshore 80m | ecosystem: Environmental > Aquatic > Freshwater > Lake | place: Tanzania: Lake...
CGCGGCGCTCAACATCGGCGCGGGCACGCCGGTGCTGCGCGTGGAAAATGCGTTAAAGCTTGGCGGCAAGCCGGTGATTTTCGACAGCGTCACCGTGCCCGCGCCGATGTTCAAGGGCCTCACAGAAAAAATCTACACCGCGCGCGAAGGCACGATTTACGGCTTGTACCAAGCGCGCTTCAGCATTAACGTGATACGCATCAGCGAGCGGTTGTCGGCGGAAATCGCGCCGCCTGTCGCTGCCAAAGTGTTGGGGTTTACCGCGCAAACGCCAGCATTGGTGATAAGACGTGTCGCCTACACTTACAACGACACGCCAGTGGAGTATCGTGTGAGTTGGCTCGATACGCGCGAGCACGAGTATCTTAGCGATTTGTGGAAAGGCGATATAGCACAATGAGCGCACAGTAACAGCATCATCGATATATGAAACTCAACGACGAAGAACAAGACATCCTCGCCGGCAAACAAGGGCCAGTGCCGCAAAAAGCATTGCAGCACCAAATCATGGTGGGCGATTTTTTCGGCGCGGCGGATTTTGTGCCGGTAACCCAAGCGCACATCATGGCCGACACCGAAAGCCTGGGCGAAGCCGGCGTACAGTGGCTCGAAGCCTTGGCCGCCGAAAAAAACGGCCGCCGCCGTGTGCGCATCCCGACGATTACCGACCCGCGCGGCACCGATTTCGCCAAGGCCGCGTTTTTGCGCCACACCAAGGCGATGCTCACGCTGGAGGAGCGCGCAATCGCCGCGTTTGTGAAACTCGGCGTGCTGATGACCAACACCTGCATCAACTATCAAACGGTACAGCCTGCCACGCGCAACGAGCATGTCGCGTATGGCGACACCGGCGTGGTGATTTATTCCAACTCGGTGTGCGGCGCGCGCTCCAATTTCGAGGGTGGCCCCTCGGCGCTGGCCGCGGGCCTCACCGGGCGCACGCCGCGCTACGGCTTTCATTTGCCCGACTGCCGGCGCGCGACCTTGCATGTGCGCGTTGAGTACACGCCGGCGACACTCAACGAATGGGGCGCGCTGGGCGGCGTGATCGGGCGGCTTGCGGGCAACTACTGGGCGGTGCCGGTGATCGAAGGTATCGAAGGAGCACCCGGCTCCGATGCACTCAAACACTTCGGCGCGGCGATGGCGAGTTTTGGATCGACGGCGTTGTATCACTTGGTGGGGCTTACGCCGGAAGCTTCGCGTTATGCCGATGTCGCGCCGGCGGGCTTGCCCACGCACCGCGTGACGCGTGCGGATATCGAAGCATTACAACAGTCATACCACGTCACCGATGAAGTTGATGTGGTGGTGTTCTCGGCGCCGCAACTAAGCTTGCTGGAGCTGCGCGAAGTCGCCGCGCTGTGCGAAGGCCGCCAGTTCAAAGTGCCGCTGCTCGCCATCACCAGCCCGCAGGTCAAACCCGATTGCGACCGCATGGGCTATACGGAAATTATCGAAACCGCCGGCGGCACCGTGCTCTCCGGCATGTGCTTTTACCAATCGTACGCGCGAGAAATGGCCGACGCGCACGGCTGGAAGCGGCTTGCCACCAACAGCGCCAAGCTCGTCAACATCCTCGGCGGTTATGGTTATCAGCCGATGATCGCCTCGATGCAAGCGTGTGTCGAAGCCGCGGCGACAGGGAAACTCAAATGAGCAACAAAGTATTTCACGCCCAACACGCCATGGGCCGAGGCGTGCGCGGCATAGCGCTGGTCGCCAAAGACGGATTCTCCGCACGCTACGATCTTGACCGCAACGCTGGCATATTCTCGCGCCCCGCGCACAAACTCGCCGGGCTATCCTACTTCGGCAAAATTCTGGTGCTGGAAACCGCCAAGGGTGGCGTCGCCACTGCGTGGATGCTGCACGAAATGCACGCACGCGGCGTGGTGCCGCTGGCGATCGTGTTGAACTCGGTGAACCCCATCATCGCGCAGGGCGCGGCGCTGGGCGATGTGCCGCTGCTGGCGGGGTTTGATGCGGACATCACGGCGGCGATACCTAACGGTGCCACCGTTGAAATCGACCCGCGGCAAAAAACCGTGACCGTGATCGCCTAAGTGTGTAGGTCGGGAGTAGCGCAGCGTATCCCGACATTCGCGCGCATTCACGAAAGGCGGGATACGCTACGCTGCTCCCGGCCTACGCAGACCGTTTTCAGGTTTTTTGGCCAGGACATTAGAATAGCCATATAATTCAAGTGTTTGTTTTTATTGTTGTTATTTGGCGCTTGGTATTACCAAAGGGAAGGTAGAAATGCGCGACCAACAACAAATTCAATTGGATGTCTTTGAACAAAAATACCCCCCCAAAGAACCTCTCAGCGAGGATGAAAAGGAGGGAATTGTTCTTGCCGTAAAGTCGGCATTCCTCAAGCTAAAGAATCTTTACGACAAGATTACCCCTGTCTTCGATGAGTACGGCTTCAAGGCGCCTTCCGCAGGTGTAGTAGCGCGCGACCTGTCCGAAAAAATCGAGACCTCTATCATCCAACATTGCCGCACCTTCACTCGCGGCTTACGTCACGCAGATCTTGCGCGTTTCAACAAGCGTTGGGAGGTAAAAATTTGCAAGGACTCCGGACTAACCATAAATCAGTCCGCAGTAATTTCTGGGGAAAATTACATTGTCGTTAACTACAAAAACAATTCGCGAGTGAAAAAAATCTGGATATTGTGGGAAGCAAAAGACGAATTCTTTTCCGCACGGCGCCGGAACTCAAATGCGCGGACCGTCGATCGGTCTCAATCACAGGCACATATCGAAACAATTTACGAGGCAGAAGGTTAGGCGTGCTGCAAAAATAAAAACGCCCGGACTTGTCCGGGCGTTTTTTATTTCAACCGACAACGAAATGCGCTTACTTCTTCGCCTCTTCCGCCGGCGCCTCCGGCAGCATATCCGGCACCGCCGCTTCCTTCGCCACCAGCTTTTCCTTGATGCGCGCGGCCTTGCCGGTGCGCTGGCGCAGGTAGTAAAGCTTGGCGCGGCGCACGTCGCCGCGGCGCTTTAATTCAATGCTGGCGATCAGCGGCGAGTAGGTCTGGAAGGTACGCTCGACACCCTCGCCCGAGGAAATTTTGCGCACGATGAAATTGGAGTTGAGCCCGCGGTTACGCTTGGCGACCACCACGCCTTCGTAGGCTTGCACGCGTTTGCGCTCGCCTTCGACCACGTTGACGTTCACCACCACGGTGTCGCCGGGCGCGAAGTTAGGCAATTTCTTGCCATTGTTGCTTAAGCGCGCGATTTCTTCTTGTTCGAGTGTTTGTATCAGGTTCATGGTACTGCTCCTTCTAACGATGTTCTTTCAAGTATTCATCCAACAACTTGCGCTCGGCTGCGCTCATGCCGCGCTGGTGCAGCAAATCCGGCCGGCGTTCATGCGTTCTGCCCAGCGACTGCTTTAAGCGCCAGCGCGCGATATCCGCATGGTTGCCCGACATCAACACCGCTGGCACCGCCAACCCGTCATACACTTCCGGCCGTGTGTAGTGCGGGCAATCCAAGAGCCCGCCCACAAACGAATCCTGCGCTGCGGAACCCGCATCGCCCAAAACGCCGGGCAACTGCCGAATCACCGCGTCCATCAACGCCATCGCTGCCACTTCACCGCCAGACATCACGAAATCTCCTATCGAGATTTCTTCATCGATCTGGCGTGCGATTAAACGCTCGTCCACCCCTTCGTAACGCCCCGCCAGCAGCACCATGCCTTGCTCCGAGGCCAACGACATCACTTTCTCATGCGTCAACAACATACCCTGCGGCGAGAGGTAGATCACGCGCGGTTTGCGCACACCCGCGCTTACCTGCCGCTGCCGCGCGGCGCAGATTGCCTTTGTGAGCGGCTCCACCATCATCACCATGCCGGGGCCGCCGCCGTAGGGCCGATCGTCCACCGTACGGTGGGTGTTCGCCGCGAAATCGCGCGGATTCCACGGCAAAAACTGATACGCCCTGCGTTCGCGCGCCCTGCCCGTGATGCCCGACTCGGTAATCGCGTCGAACATTTCGGGGAACAGCGTGATCACATCAATTTGGAGCATCAGTAATCCGCCCCCCACTCGACCTCGATCACACCCGCGGCTGCATCTACCCGCTTCACCACTTCGGCGATGAACGGGATTAACCGTTCTTCGCTTTCCACTGCTTGTTGCTTATCGTTCCTTACCACCATCACTGCATTGGCGCCGGTTTCGAGCATCGATTGCACTACGCCGAAATCCAGCCCCTCGTTATTCTTGACCCTGAGCCCGATCAAATCGGCCCAGTAAAACTCGCCTTTTTTCGCCGGCGGAAAAGCTTCCCGCGCTACGGCCACCACACGGCCTTTGTAACCAGCTGCCGCTTCGCGATCTTCACACCCGGCAAGTTTGGCCACCACGGCGGCACCTTGCACTTGCGCGTGTTCGACTGGGTACTCGTGCCAGCCGCCGTTGCTTTCGAGCCACCAGGTTGGGTAAAGCATTAAGCTCGCGGCGCTCTCTCCGTCCAACCACACCGGCTGAACCTTGATCCAACCCTTAATGCCAAACGGGGCGATGACGCGCCCCATTTCCACCAGTTTCTCAGGCGGCTTTTTGCTCAACCGGCGCTTGTCCTTGCACCTTGGCGAACTGCTTGGCCAGACGAGAGACGGTTGTCGACGGCTGCGCGCCCTTCGATTGCCAATACGCCAAGCGCTCGCGGTTCAAACGAAAGGTTTCCCGCCCTTGAGGCGCCTTGGGGTCGTAAAATCCGATACGCTCGATAAAACGACCGTCGCGGGGGCGGATTTGATCGGCCACCACGACGTTGAAAAACGGACGCTTTTTGGCGCCGCCGCGCGCTAAACGAATGACTACCATGGGTTTTTGTCCTATTGACTCGGATGCCGCGCCCTAATCTGTTGACCCCTAAACTGTTGACAGGTAAACAGTTTGCGCGAAAACGAAAGGGGCGGATTTTACTGTATTTTTGACCCTCGGAGCAAGGTAATGCGATGCTGATGTGTTGCAACGCCGCAAACGGCCAGTAAACGACCTGTTTTTATAAGTATTTGATTTTATTAATTTATTTTGTAAGTGAGTACAAACACCATGAACACCTCCAACGCAAGCCTGAACGAGCGTATCGCGCTCGCCACGCAAACCCGCTTCGGCGAAGCCCTCCCCCTGCCCACTGGCACCCCCGGCGCGGACGAATTGGCACGCCAACTCGAACACAGCTCGCACCGCAAGTGGACCGAGCAGCCGGTCGATCCGGGATTGCTGAAACTGCTATTCGCCTGCGCGCTGTCAGTGCCGTCGAAATCCGATCTGCAGCAAGCCGACATCATCCACGTCGCCGACCGCGCCAAGATCAAAGCGATTGCGGACCTCATCCCCGACATGCCATGGATCAACAACGCGCCGGTGTTCCTCACGTTTTGCGGCAACAACCGGCGCATCCGCCAAATCGGCGAATGGCGCGGCAAACCGTTTGTGAACGAACATCTCGATCACTTCATGAATGCCGCGGTCGACGCCGGCATTGTGTTAAGCCAATTCATCCGCGCGGCGGAAGCCGCGGGCCTTGGCACCGTGCCGATCAGCGCCGTGCGCAACTTCCCGCGTGAGACGAGCGACGTGCTCGGTCTGCCCGAAGCGGTGTTCCCGGTGGCCGGCTTGTGCGTGGGCTACCCGCTGGAGAAAGGCCACATCACCGCGCGGCTTAATCTGAACATCACCGTGCACACCGATCGCTTCGATGAATCAAAGTTGAAAGACAACATCGACGCCTATGATCAGCGCCGGCATAAACTATTTCCGCTGCGCAAACAACGCCACCCGCAGCGCTACGCCGACGTGCCGTTTTACGGCTGGTCGGAAGACAAAGCGCGGCACTATTCCGTGCCGGAGCGGTCGGATTTTGGGGCGTTTATACGGGAGAAGAAATTCAGTTTGAAATGACCCGGCCACCCCATCAGAAATATCGTAAGCATATGATTTAATTAAGTTTTTTATGAGACCTTTTATATTGAGTTGTGCCGTCTTAGCTGCAGCGAGTTTCACGGCGTTACCCGCCACGGCCATCGCCCAAGCCCATCACGGCGGCCGTCACCGTTTTCAAGACGCCGAAGCGTGGGCGAAAAAATTCGACGATCCCAAACGTGACGCGTGGCAAAAACCCGCTGAGGTGATTCAAGCGCTGCAATTGAAACCCGATGCTGTCGTCGCCGACATCAGCGCCGGCACCGGTTATTTCGCGACAAAATTCGCGCGTGCCGTGCCCGCTGGCCGCGTGTTCGCTGTCGATGCCGAGCCCGACATGGTCAAGTATTTGGGCGAACGCGCCAAGCGCGAGAACTTGCCCAACCTCAGCGCGGTTGCCGCGGGCGCCAACGATCCGCGCATCCCGGAAAAAACCGATCTGATTATTTTGGTCAACACCTATCACCACATCGATAAGCGCGAACACTATTTCCGCGCGCTGCAAAACGCGCTAAAACCCGGTGGGCGCGTCGCGGTAGTTGACTTCACGCTGGAAGCGCCCGAAGGCCCGCCGCCCAAAATGCGCATCGCGCCCGAGCGCGTGAAAAAGGAAATGCAAGCCGCGGGCTACGCGCTCACGCAGGAGCACGGGTTTTTGCCGCGGCAATATTTTTTGGTATTCGAGCCGGCACGGCCGTAGCGCATACGCGCCCGCCTCGCGCGCGCAGCGGCGCTACTCGCCCGCCATCACTGCTTTGCGCTTGCGCCGGAACACCGGCAGCGCAAACAGCAACAACAGCACGCCGGTGGCGATCATGAAGCCCAGGCTGATCGGCCGCGTGAAAAACACCGACGGGTCGCCATCGGTCAACAGCAGCGAACGGCGCAGGTTCTCCTCCATCAGCGGCCCCAGGATCATCGCCAGAATCAGCGGCGGAAACGGGCACCCCAGCCGGTAGAGCACATAGCCCATCGCGCCGAACAAGGCCGCCAGCATGACATCCGCGCCCATGGTGTTAAGGCTGTAGATGCCAATGCCCATGAAGGTCACGATGATCGGGAACAGGATGCGGTAAGGCACTTTCAAGAGCCGCACCCACAGCCCGATCAGCGGCAGATTCAGCACCAGCAGCATGGCGTTGCCGATCCACATGCTCGCGATCAACCCCCAAAACAGTTCCGGCCGCGACGTCATCACCTGCGGGCCGGGGGTGATGCCGTGCATCATCATCGCGCCCAGCATGATCGCCATCGACGCGCTCGCCGGTATGCCCAGCGTCAACATCGGCACGAAGGTGGTCTGCGCGCAGGCGTTGTTGGCGCTCTCCGGGCCGGCGACGCCCTCGATCGCACCCTTGCCGAAGCGCGACGGATCCTTGGCGATTTTTTTCTCAACCATGTACGAGGTAAAGGAGCTGATGGTACCGCCCAGCCCCGGCAGCGGCCCGAAAACGGCGCCGATGGCGGTGCCGCGCACGATCGGCCCGAAGCTCACTTTGAAATCGCTCCAGCGCGGCATCAGTCCGGTGATTTTGCCGCGCAGAATGGTCTGCGTCATTTCAGTACCGGCCAGGTTCTTGACGATCTCGGTGATGCCAAAGAGCCCCATCGCGGCGACCGCGATGCCCACGCCGTCGCTTAACGCCACGCTGCCGAAGGTAAAGCGCGACGCGCCGGAAGTGACGTCGGTGCCGACGATGCCGATCAACAGGCCCAGCACCACCATCGCCAGCGATTTCAGGAGCGAGCCCGAGCCCACCACCGAGGCGCACACCAGCGCCATCACCATCAGCGAAAAATACTCCGGCGAATTGAAGTTGATGGCGATATTGGCGAGCGGCGGCCCGACCAGCGCCACCAGCAGCGTCGCCACGCAGCCGGCGAAAAAAGAGCCAATGGCGGCAATCGCCAGCGCCGGCCCCGCGCGCCCCTGTTGCGCCATCGGGTGCCCGTCGAGCACCGTCACCACCGAGGAGCCTTCGCCCGGCAGATTGACCAGAATCGCCGTGGTCGAGCCGCCGTAATCCGAGCCGTAATAAATGCCCGCCAGCATGATCAGCGCCGACACTGGCGGCAGCACCAGTGTCAGCGGCAGCAACATCGCCATGGTGGCGAGCGACCCGATGCCGGGCAGCACCCCGATCAACGTACCGAGAAACACCCCGGCAAAGCAGTAAAACAAATTTTCCAGCGTGAGCGCGACACTAAAGCCCAGCAGCAGGTTCTGCAGCAGCGTTTCCAATTAATGGCTCCACCAGAACAGGCGATACGGCAGTTCCAGCCCATAGGAAAAAATCGCCACCGCCGCCGCGGTGAGCACCACCGCCAGCACCAGCGTTTCGCCCCAGCGCACGTCCTTGTGCGCGAGCGCACAGCCGACGATCAGCGCAAACAACGACGGCACAAAGCCGAAACCTGCGTCCATCAATAGCGCGAACACCACCAGTGCGCCGCAGATCGCGAGCCACGGGCGATAGGCCCACGGCCCGGCCGGTGCCGGCTCGTCATCGGCGCGCGCCACTTTGAGCGACAGCGCGCCGATGACAAGCCCGAACGCGATCATGATGCCGCCCAGCCACGTCGGAAAGTAGCCCGGCCCCATCTCCAGCGCGCTGCCCATCGGGTAATCGCGCGCGAGCCAGATCGCGAGCACGCCCATGGCGGTGAAAAAAACGCCGCACCAGAAATCCTGCGCGTTCTTGATCGTGAAGCGCATCGCACCGCCTCCGCGCAACTGCTCAGTTGAGCTTGAGTTCTTTCACCGTGCGCTGGATCTCGGCGTACTCCGCCACAAGTTCGGCCTTTAACTTCTCGTGCGGTAAGCGGGTCGCGGGCTCGGCGCCGCTCGCCGCAAGGCGTTTGACCATATCCGGCGCGTTCATGCCCTCGGTCACCACGCGGTTCACTTCCGCGATGATCGCCTTGGGCGTGCCGGCCGGCGTCCAAAGGTTGTAAGCGTTAGTGACGGAAAAACCGGGGAAGCCCTGCTCCGCAACTGTTGGCAAATCCGGCAGCGCCGGCAGGCGCGCGAGCCCCAGATTGGCTACCGGCTTGACCTTGCCGGTTTTGATCGCGCCGATCGAAGCCATCGCACTGCCGATAGCCAAGTTGATCTCACCGCCCATCAACGCAAGGATCGCGGGCGCGCTGCCTTTGTACGGCACATGTTTGACCTTCATGCCGGAAATGCGCGCAAAGCGCTCAAGGCCGATATGCACCGAGCTGCCGACACCGGAGCTGCCTGCGTAGGTAAGAGGCTTGCCTGCGGAGAGTGCAATCAGCTCTTTCATGCCGGTGGTGGGCAGCGAATGATGCCCGATCATGATGTAGGGCTGCTGAGTACTGCGCACCATCGGTTCGAACGCCTTTAACGGTTCGAGGGGGACGCGCTTGAGCGCGCCCTGCATCAACAACCCGAAGCCATTTTGGTAAAAAGTATAACCGTCGGGCGTGGCGCGCGCCGCGATCTCGGTAGCGATCACGCCGCCGCCGCCCGGCCGCGGCTCGACCACCACGTTCTGGCCCCAATGCTCGTGCAACATCTGCGCGGTTGCGCGCGCAATCATTTCGGCGCCGGCGCCGGGCGCCACGGAAATAATGATGCGAATGGGACGAACGGGGTAATTACCTGCTTTTTGCTGGGCCTCGACGACCGTTGCGAAGGCCAACACCAGCGGCGCTGCGAGTAACGCACTGCGCTCAAACGTGGAATTCATGACCGCCTCCTTGGATGACACGCCAGTATAGCCCTACTCAAAAAAATGACAACCCAGTGAAACCACGTACCTTGCAGACGTGGTGTTTGCCGCGCGCGGGGCCAATCAACGCGTTGCGCGCGCCCGTCCGTTAAAACGCTCCAACCCTTCGAATATAGCCATGCCGGCCACCATGGCGGCAACGAACAATCCGCCCTGGGCAAACCCGGCGCCGGCGAGCACCAGCGCGGGGCCGGGGCAAATGCCCGCCAACCCCCAGCCCACGCCGAAGAGCGCGCTGCCCAGCACCAGCCGCCGGTCGATGTGTGTTGCCGCGGGCAGCAACATCGGCAAACCCAGCAACGACGTGGTGCGCCGTTTAGCCAGGGCGTAAGCGCCCGCGCCCACCGCAATCGCCCCCACCATCACCAGCGCGAGCGAAGGATCCCACCAGCCGGCGAGATCCAGAAAACCGATCACCTTGGCCGGGTTCGACATGCCGGAGACGATAAGCCCGATGCCAAAAACCAAACCCGCGAGAAAAGCGAATAAAGCGTTCATCCGAGCCTCACGCGACGTCAAGCACGTGGCGCATCACGAACACGGTGATAAACCCCGCGGCCATGAACGTCAGCGTGGCAACCAGGGAACGCGCCGAGAACCGCGACAACCCGCACACGCCGTGGCCGCTGGTGCAGCCCGAGCCGTAGCGCGTGCCGATGCCGACCAGCAAACCGGCGATGATGATCCCCCCATTACCCGATGCGATGACGCTCGCAGGCAGTGCCGCAAACAGTTGATACAAGAGCGGCGCCGCCAGCAAACCGATCACAAACGCGAGCCGCCAACCGACATCGCCTGCGGCGTTCGCGTTGGGCCGCAGCAATCCGCCAACGATGCCGCTGACACCGGCGATGCGGCCGTTACACAAGACCAACATCGCGGCAGCGAGCCCGATCAGCGCGCCGCCGGCGAGCGCGGCAAGGGGTGTGAAAGAAGCAAAATCGATGGTCATGCCAACTCCATTAGGTCAAAACGTAATATATTGATTTTATTGATATTTTTTAATTTACGCCAAGTCACCCTTTGAGTCCCAGACGTTTGATCAACGCTCCCCATTTTTCCGTTTCCTGGCGCAAGAACTCGGTAAATTGCTCGGCGCTGCCGCCGATGATGCCGACACCAGCGGCATTGTAGGTGTCCTGTATGGTCTTTGCTTTGAGTGCGATGTTAAATTCGCTATTCAGGCGCGCGAGGATGTCTTTGGGGATACCCTTGGGCGCCATGATGCCGCCCCAGGGTGCGATCTCATAACCGGGCACCCCGGCTTCGGACACCGTTGGCAGATCCGGCAGCGTGGCGACGCGCTTGGCGGTAGTCACCGCGAGGCCGCGCACCCGCCCCGATTTGACATGGGGAATCATCGGCGTGCTGTTGTGGATGAGGACTTGCGATTCCCCGCTAATGGTCGCGGTCACCGCCAAGTCTACGCCCTTGTACGGTACGTGTACCAGCTTCACCCCGGTCATCGACATCAACAACTCACCGCCCAGATGCAAACTGGTGCCCACGCCGCTCGAGCCAAAATGCAAGGCGCCCGGGTTTTTGCGCGCATGCGCCAGCAACTCTTCGACCGATTTCACCGGCAACCCCGGAAACACCGCCAGCACATTGGGCGTGGACGTAATACGCATCACCATTTGCAGATCGCGCATGATGTCGAGGCGCAAATTGGGCACCAGCGCATGCATCGTTGATAACGCAAACGTCGCGTAACCCAGGGTGTAGCCGTCGGCGGGCGCCTTGGCCACCAGCTCGTAACCGATCAACCCACCCGCGCCGGAGCGGTTATCCACCACCAGTTGTTGCCCCATCTGCCGCGCGATCTCGCTTGCGAACATGCGCGAGCTGATGTCGGGCGAGCCGCCCGGCGCGGAGGGCACGATCAAGCGTATCGGGCGCTGGGGATAAGCCTGCGCCGAGCTTGCCGCGGCGCTTTGCGCCTGCACCGGCGCAAGTGCCATCAACCCCAACACCTGCGCCGTAACGATGGTGGTCACAAGCCCTGTCGGGCGCTGTTGCAATCTCATGCTTGATCTCCTCGCTTGTTGGTTTAAATCACTTGAGTATTATCCATAAACTGAACTTAAACGCCACGAGCGCGGTGATTTGTGGGTTTGGTGGATTCGGGGTAAATTGCCAGAACTCACTGCAGAACCAGCCGCGCGCTGAATTTCATGTAGCGAGTTCTCGCGGTTTCACAAAAGAGGGCTTTTTATGTCAATCAAAGGCAAAGCCTACATCGTAGGTGCCTTCGAGCATCCGCTGCGCAAGGCGCCGAATCATTCGTTGTCGCAATTGCACGCCGAGATCGCAAAAGGCACGCTGGAGGACGCAGGACTCACCAAGAACGACATCGACGGCTTGTTTGTCGCCGGTGACGCGCCGGGCGGCAACGTTTGGAGCCTGGCAAACTACATGAACTTGAATCAATTGAAGCACATCGACTCCACCGACATGGGCGGCACGTCGTATCTGCTGCACGTGGCGCACGCGGCGGAAGCCATCGCCGCCGGAAAATGCAACGTGGCACTCGTCACGCTGGCCGGCCGGCCGAATTCCGAAGGCAGCAGCGGCACGCAAGTGCGCGAGCGCGGCGCCGGCGTGCCCGATTCGCCATTTGAATTACCGTACAGCCCGGTGACGGTGAACCTCTACGCCATGTGCGCGATGCGCCACATGTATCAATACGGCACCACCAGCGAGCAACTCGCCTGGGTCAAAGTGGCAGCCTCGCATCACGCGCAACACAACCCCAACGCGATGCTGCGTGATGTGGTCACGGTCGAGCAAGTGCTCGCCTCGCCGATGATCAGCGACCCGCTGCACCGCATGGATTGCTGCGTGGTCTCAGATGGTGGCGGCGGCGTGATCGTCGCGCGGCCGGAGATCGCCAAGAGCTTGAAGCGCCCGAAGGTCAAGATCACCGGTGTTGGCGAATCCACCAAGCACCAAATGGCGGGCAACGTCGACCTCACCTACTCCGGCGCCGCATGGACCGGCCCGCGCGCGTTTGAAATGGCGGGCATCAAACCCAGTGATATCAAATACGCCTCGATCTACGACAGCTTCACCATCACCGTGGTGATGCAAATCGAAGACTTGGGCTTTTGCAAAAAAGGCGAAGGCGGCAAGTTCGTCGCCGACGGCAATTTGATTTCCGGCCAAGGCAAGTTCCCGTTCAACACCGACGGCGGCGGCCTGTGCAACAACCACCCCGCTAACCGCGGCGGCATGACCAAGATCATCGAAGCCGTACGCCAACTACGCGGCGAAGCGCATCCGAAAGTGCAGGTCAAGAACTGCGACTTAGCCCTCGCGCACGGCACCGGCGGCGCGCTCGGCGCGCGCCACGGCAGCGGCACCGTCATCATGGAAAGGGAATAAACATGGCTACTCCATATCAAGCAAGAAAAATCCGCGATCCGCAGCTAAACCCCGGCGACGAGGCCTACTTCAAGGCCGCGGGCGAAGGCAAGCTCATGCTCGGCAAGTGCAAGGACTGCGGCAAAATTCACCACTACCCGCGCGCCATCTGCCCGCACTGCTTTAGCCAAAACCTGGAGTTGGTGCCGGCCAAAGGCACCGGCGAAATCTACACCTACAGCGTCACCCGCAGAGGGCCGCCCACGCCCTACGCCATCGCCTACGTCAAACTCGACGAAGGCGTGAGCCTGATGACCAACATCGTCAACTGCGATTTGGACACCATCAAAGTCGGGCAGAAGGTGAAAGTGTGTTTTGTGAAATCGGAGAATGGGACGGCGGTGCCGATGTTTGAGCCGGCGTAACTTCCCTCCCAACAGACTCATCCCCTCCCTTGCGTGCGAAGCGCGCGCGGGGGGGGCCAGGGAGGGGGCAGCAACAACGAACTTCACATTCCAGCAATACCAAGGGCCAAGCAGCAATGCTTGGCCCTTTTTGATTGGAGCATACAAGTTGCGATTTCCAACCTTAACGCATCGTTGCTGCCAGCCGCTTAGGTATCTGGCCCGCACACGTCGTTCCAGCGAAGGCTGGAACCCAGGTTGTTACCCGACCCGAAGGGCCTTAAATTACTGCGCGCGCTTCCGGTAGACGCGGTCCAAACCATCAGAAGTGGAAATCGTCGACCACCACTAACGGACACACGATAGGTTCAAAAACGGCATGCGCCCCGTGCATCCGGCCGAAGTTTTACGAGAAGACTATCTCAAGCCGCTCAACATGAGCGCAAACGCGCTCGTCAAGGCACTTCATATGCCCGCGCCGCGCATCAATGATGTGGTGCGTGAGCGCCGTGGTATCACCGCTGACACTGCCATGCGTCTTGCTCGCTATTTTGGCGGTGATCCGCGCTCGTGGCTGAACTTGCAGGCGGCCTATGATTTGAGAATCGCCGAGCGCGCGAACGCCAAGCGAATTGAACGGGAAGTTACGCCGGCAGCGGCTTAGCTGGATCGGCTCGCGCAGTCGGCGATGGAAACTCGTCGTCGGCCCCTTTGATTCCGTGGAATTTCTGGAGAAAACGTGGTCTGTCCACTATTACCCTCCTATTGCTCGTGGAGAAAACGTGGTCTGCCCCCTATTACTTTATGCCATGACGCCGCACTGAGTACCGGCCACGTTCGCTGGCACGCAGGCTCACGTGATAATGCGGTAGAGAAAGAAAATTTTGCCATCCATGCTCCATAGATAAATGCGTCCATGCATGCAGCCTCGCGACCCATCGGAAGTCCGCGGATCGGCCTCAACGAACAGCGCAGTCGTCTCCGTGTTCGGGCGCAAAACCCAGTTTGGCTTGCTTGCGATGACGCCCGCAAGGCGTTGCGCATTGCCTTTGGGGTTGACCGGTATCAGCTTTAACGGCGCCAAAAGGTAGGCAGCGGCATTGGAATCTTTTGCCTCCAAGCGCCACAACTCTTCGCCGTCATTGAAATTGTTCCGACGAAAATAGTGGGTGACTTAAAGCGCAGAGGAGATCGGGGCACACTGGTCCAAAGGCGGTATTGCGACCGAAAGAAAGTCGCGGTCACTCGCATCCCATGACCTTGGCGCCGTCTGCCACAGCAGATAAAACCAAATCGCCGCAAAGGCAGCGAGAACCAGACCAAGGCCTCCAGCCATCCCATACCAACCAAACTTCGATAGCCCTGGCACGAAGATCTCCCGCTGTTGCGGTTTCGAATCAACCGGTTACGAATTAATCGCTGCTGCGCGATTTGCTGCAGCTTAAGGGACCAGCGTCACATTTTCCCTCAACGCCCCAACCACCTGCGGATCGCGCGCCACAATCCGCAGCAACGCCGACGCCGGCCCGGAAGGCCGCTTGCGCCCCTGCTCCCATTCCTGCAACGTGCGCAATGAAACACCGATCAGCTTGGCAAACTGCGCCTGCGACAAGCCCGTGCCCGCGCGCGCGACCTGTGCCGAGGCACTCGCGGGAATAACCTCGTCTTTTTCCACCGTGCCGTCGGCCAGCACGATGCGCCGGCGCCAGCCGCCGTCGGCGCGGCGCGTGAATTCGGTTTTACGCGCCCAGCGTCCCGCTTTCGCATCGCCTATGGCCGCAAGCAGCTCCGCGTTCAAATCGCGCTTCGCTGCGCGCTTGCGTAATTTAGGTGCCTCGGTTTTTTTCATACTGTCGCCTCAATTCTCGTAACAACGTCGGGTCGATGTTGTCACGCACGTTTTTGGCATACATCGTCACCAACACGATTTCGCCCGAGCGCAAACGCAGGAAGTAGATCACACGTGCACCGCCGCGTTTGCCGCGCCCCTGGAGCGCTCATCGCAATTCTCGGCAACCGTCCGAACCGGGTATGACGTCGCCCGCTTCGGGTTGCGCCAACAGGTGCAATTGCAATCGGGTGAACTCACCGTCATCCAGTAACGCCTCACGCGCTTTCGCAAACGGTTCCAATTCAATGAAGGTCAGCACCGCAAGAATATACGCCTGAAGCGTATATATTTCCAATGTAGAAATTCAATAAAACCAGATACTTACAAAAATACGATTTGATACGTCGACCGCAGTCTTTGCTTCGCCAGCGTTTAGCCGCCTCGCTACAACGCTCTCCGCTTGCCCCAACGACTGACCGCTATCCCGCCCAAACCACCTTAACCACCAGCGACACCCCACTCACCACGAGCATCACGCCGATCACCTGCAACGCGCGTTCGTTGGAGATGCGGTGGTGGATGCGGTTACCGATGTAAAGGCCCGCGGCCATCGCCGGCACGCCGATGGCGAGTACGATGCCCAGCGCCCATTGCAGCAAGAGGCCGGTGAATAAAAAGGTGATCAGGCGAAAGCCGTAATCGAAAAACGCGAACCCGGAGAAGGTGGCGCGGACCTTGCGTTTATCGCTCAGGCGATGAGTGAGGTAGATCATGTAGGGCGTGGCGGCGCCGCTGCCGAACATGCTGCCGAAAAAACCGCCGGTGAATCCCGCCGGCACCGACCACCAGTGCGATACCGGCGCTTCGCCCGCGGGCTTAAGCAGCGTGCGGATGCCGAAGATCACCACCAGCACGCCCAGGCCAGTGAGCAAAATTTGCGGCGGCAGCCGCACCAACAGCAACGCGCCGGTGATGACGCCGATCATCGCCCACGGGATCAGGCGTTTGACCTCGGTCTTGTTGACGTGCTCGCGGTCGATGCGGATGGTGGCCACCGTCGCCAGGAAATCGAGCGCGAGCAGCAGCGGCACCGCGAGCTTGAGCGGCACCACATGCGCCAGCAGCGGGATTGCAATAGTGGCCGAGCCAAAACCGGAAACCCCGCGCACGAAAAAAGCGAAAAACACCACCGCGCCGACCACCGCGGCCGCCGTTGGACTTAAATCACCCACTCTGCCTGCTCCATGCCGCGCTAAGGGTTGTCAAGGGTTACGACGGGCGGCACGATCGGCGCCATCCCTATTGAGCGGTGTGCTGCGCATTCAGGCGGCCTTCGACCCCAGCACCACTTGCCTCATCACCCGCGCGCGCGCCAGCGACAGCCACAAATACGCCAGCATGATGATCGCGCCGCCGGCAAGTGACACGCGCGGGCCGACCCATTCGCCGGTGGCGTTGAGCAAAAAGCCGGAGAGGAACATCAGGCTCCACACCAGCGCGAACACACTCATCACGCGGCCGCGGTATTGGTCGTCGACCATGGTTTGCAACATGACTTGCGAGCAGGTCAAAAAGTAGCCGTGGCACACGCCGGTGACGAGAATCGCCGCGAACGACACCCAGTACCAATCGCTCGCCGCGAGCACCATCAACGCCAGGTTGTAGAGCGTGAGGCTCCACAACAACAGATTGCGCCAGGTAAAACGAAGTTGCACCCAGGCGTGGGTGAAAAAGCCCGCCAGCGCGCCGATGCCCGCGGCGGCAGCGAGGACACCCAAGCCGCGTGAATCGACTTGCAGCACGTCCTTGGCGAACACCGGCAGCATGTGGATGAAGCCCATCGCCAGTGTCGAGTGCAACAGCGCGGTGACGATGGTGCGCGCGAACACTTCGTTGCCGCGGATGTAACGCAGATTTTCAGTGAAGTTGTGGATCAAGCTGCCGTGCGGGCGCGCCACCGCGTGAGCGGGGCGCACCACCAACAACACCGCGGCCATGATGGTGACCGCCGCGGCGCACAGCAAAAACGTCACCGGCGCCCCCGCCGCGGCGATGAGGTAGCCCGCCACCGAGGGTGCGATGACGCGGCTTGCGCCAAACGCCATCGAGATCAGCGGCACGGCGGAGCGCAGCAACGGGCGCGGCAGCAGGCGCGGATAAAACGACGCGCGCGCCGGCTCGTCGATTGCCGCGGTGAGCCCCCACAAAAACGCGCCGAGCGCGAGATGCCACAACTGCGCCACGCCAAGCAACGCGGTGATGCCCACCAGCAGCATCGCCGCCGCCGCATTGATTTGCGAGATCCCGATCAGCTTGCGCGCGTCGATGCGATCGGCGAGCACGCCGCCCAGCAGCGTCAACACGAACTGCGGCACAAAACCGCACAAGTGGACTAGGCCCAATTGCGCCTGCGAGCCGGTGATTTCGAACGCCAGCCAGCCCAGCGTGAACGCAAACATTTGCTGGCCGACGACCTGCAACACCAACGCGAGCCAGTAGCGGCGAAAGTCGCGCACACCGAGCGCTAACAAGGGATGGGCATTGTCTTGCACGGGACTAGAAATTGTGTATATCGTAACTATTTGATTTTATTGACTTTTTTAAATGGCTTGCGGGGCACCCATTGCCGCCCGCTCGCCGCGCACCCCGTTCGGCCATGGCGCGCCGATCACGATCGACGCTCCGCGAACATGCCACCGCGCATTGTAAACTGGCGCCGCTACGCCAACCCGGTCATCTCATCGAACACAACCGTTATGCCCAAGCGCATCGATCCTCAAGCCCTGAAAATAATCGCCGCTGATGTGCGCGACCTTCGCGTCAGCGACGATCGCGCCGCGCAACTCGCGCAAGATGTCGCGCGCATCAACGATGCCGCGCGCGCGGAAGGCGCGAAAAACGATTTCAACGCGCAGCCCAGCAATTTCGCGCTGACGTTGGCAAATTTGGCCAGAAAGGCAAAGCGGGTGCGGCGATGAGCGACGACCTTGTCAACCTAAGCCTCACCGAGATCGCGCAAGCGATCCGCCGCAAAAAAATTTCCTCGCTCGAAGTCACGCGCGCGTGTTTGGCACGCGCGCGAGCCGTGCAGCCGCAAATCAACTGCTTTATCGCCATCGCGGAAGCAGCCGCACTGCGCGCCGCGCGCGCCGCCGATCGCGCGGTGAAACGCAGCGCAAAACTCGGCCCGCTGCACGGCGTGCCGCTCGCGCACAAGGACATGTATTACCGCGCGGGCCACGTCTGCACCGCCGGCAGCAAAATCCTGCGCGACTACCGGCCCAACACTACCGCCACCGTGGTCGAGCGCATGGCGGCGGCGGGCGCGATCTGGCTCGGTAATCTGAACATGTCGGAGTTCGCCGCCAACCCCACCGGGCATAACGAGCATTGGGGCGATTGCCGCAACCCGTGGAACCCGGCACACATTACCGGCGGCTCCTCCAGCGGCTCCGGAGCGGCGGTGGCGGCGCGCGCCTGTTTCGGCGCACTCGGTTCCGACACCGGCGGCTCGATCCGCTTGCCAGCGGCGGCCAACGGCGTGGTCGGCTTGAAGCCCACTTACGGGCGCGTATCGCGTTACGCGCTGCTGCCGCGCGTGTGGTCGCTCGATACCGTGGGGCCGTTAACGCGCACCGTGCGCGATTGCGCGCGTTTGACCGCGGTGATCGCCGGCGCCGACGCCAACGACCCGACCGCGAGCACGCTGCCGGTGCCGAATTACGAGCGCCTGCTCGACGGCAAAATCCGCGGCATCAAGATCGGCGTGCCGCGCAATCAATATTACGAGGGTGCTACCGCCGACGTGCGCCGCGTGATGAAGGAAAGTTTGCGAGCACTGCGCGAGCGCGGCGCGCGCATCGTCGAACTCGACGTACCCGACCCGCAGCACACTTATCAACTCACCAACGCCATTGGCCAGGTGGAATCCGCCACGATTTACGCCAATTGGCTACGCGAACGCCCGCGGGATTTTTCGCTGGTGGTGCGCACGCGCTCGGAAGCGGGCCTGCTGGTGCCGGCGGTCACCTACCTCGAAGCGCTAAACGCCCGCGCGCGCATCGCGGCGCAGTTCGTCGAACAAGTGTTCGGCCGCGTCGACGTGCTGCACACGCCGGTGATGACCATGCCGCTACCAACACGCGCCGAAACCGCGGCCAATAGTTCGAGCGATGTAATGGATCTGCTCGCGCGCATCACCCGCAACACGCGCCCGATCAACTTTTTAGGCTTGCCCGCGCTGGCGCTACCCGCGGGGTTTGCCGATAACGGGCTGCCGCTGGGCTTTCAGTTGATCGGGCGGCCGTTTGATGAAGCCACGCTGTTTCGCGTGGGCGATGCGTATCAACGCGTAAGCGATTGGCACACCCGCGCGCCGGTTGTGGGGCACTAAGCGCAACCACGGCATACCCGCAGGCGTTAAAACAAAATTCCCGCTCACCCGACCCCAAGGAGACAAAGATCATGGCCGCCAACGCTTTCACACCCCCCGTCGTCGATGCACTATCGGTACGCGTGCTGGTCGATTCGCGCTACGAGCGGTTTCTGCCGCGCATGACGCACCCCCATGTAAAGGTTGAGCATGTGGGGCGCATCGTCGGGCGCCCGGAGAGCACTTTCGCCTGCGAGTGGGGACTGTCGCTGCATCTGGTCTCGGAAAACAACGGCGCGAAAGCGCAGTACGTGCTCGACTTCGGCTACACGCCGGAGATTATCAATCGCAATTTCGAGTTGCTGGGCATCGAGCCGGCGAAACTCAATGGCCTGATCCTCTCCCACGGCCACCTCGACCATTTCGGCGGGCTGCAGGGTTTTGTTGAGCAGCATCGCGCACAAATGCGCGACGACATCGCGCTCTACGTCGGCGGCGAAACCGTGTTTCGCACCAAGTGGGTCAAGGAAGGCGGCGAAACGCTGCCGTGGTGCACGCTCGACCGCGCCGCGCTGCAAGCGCAAAAGGTGGCTTCGGTGTGCTGCCCGCAACCGCAGGCGCTGGAAGGCGCCTTCACCTCCGGCTACATCGCGCGCACCTCGTTCGAGGAGGTTACCGGCGGCTCGCTGGTGGTGGATGACCACTTTACCGAGGCCGAGCGTGAAGGTAAACTGGTCAAGGATACCCACCCCGACGAACACGCCACCTGTTACATGGTCAAGGGCAAGGGCCTGGTGGTGATCTCCTCGTGCGGCCACACCGGCATCGTCAACACAGTGCGCAGCGCGATGGCGGCGGCCAACGTCGACAAGGTGCACGCGGTGATGGGCGGCTTTCACCTCGGGCCGGCGCCGGTGGATTACCTGCAACACACGCTGCGCGAGCTGCACGCGATCAATCCCGATGTAATCGTGCCGATGCACTGCACCGGCGATCGCTTCATCGAGCTCTTGCGAGAGCAAATGCCGCAGAAGGTGGTTTACTCCAACGTGGGCAGCCGGTTCACCTTTGGCGCATAAGCCGGTTCACCGAGCTCTGATGGCATTCGCATGATAAATACTCTGGTCATCAGCGGCGGCGTGGCGGCCGCCCTGCTCGCCGGCGCGGCGTTCGCGCAAACCGCTTACCCCACCAAACCGATCCGCGTCATCAATCCGTTTCCGCCCGGCGGCTCGATCGACGTCGTCGCGCGCCCGGTGTTCGACCGCTTGCGCGGCCCCCTGGGGCAACCGCTGGTTATGGATTTTCGCCCCGGCGGCGGCACCCTCATCGGCGCCTCGCTCGCCGCAAAATCGCCGCCCGATGGTTACACGCTTTACGCCGCGGCGGGACAGCACGCGATTATTCAAAGCGTCTATCGCAAGCTGCCGTTTGACGTGGTGCGCGATTTTGCCGCCGTGGTGAATCTTGCCACCGGGCCTTATCTGCTGGTGGTGCACCCGTCGGTGCCGGCGAAAAACGTGAAGGCGCTACTGGCGCTCGCCAAAGCCTCGCCCGGAAAGTTGAATTTTTCATCCGCCGGCGCAGGCAGCGGTTTTCACATGGCCGGCGAGTTGTTAAAACTCATCTCCAACACCAACATCGCGCATATTCCCTACAACGGCGGCGCGCCAGCGGCGGTCGCGGTGTTAAGCGGCGAAGTCGATATGACCTTCGGCAGCCCCGCGGTACTGTTGCCGCACTTAAAATCGGGCCGCGCACGAGCGCTCGCGGTGAGCACGCTGCAACGCTTCGCGCCGCTGCCGGAAGTGCCGACGATGCGTGAAGCGGGCTTGCCCGGCTTTGAAGCAGCATCGTGGTATGGTTTGTTCGCGCCCGCGGGCACGGCCAGGGAGATCATCGACAGGCTGGTCGGCGACATCAATACCGTGTTGAAAAGCGCCGAGATCAAACAGGTGTTCGAGCGGCTGGGCCTGGAACCCGCGGGCGGCACGGCGGACGACTTTCGCACACAGTTTTTGAACGACATCGAGCGCTGGGCCAAGGTGGCCAAGGCGGCGAATGTGCGCGTGGATTAATCGCAAACCCATCAGGAGCAAAGCATGGCAACCCGTGTTGAAGATATTTCCAAACCCTATCACCCGATCCCCGAGCGCGCGCACGAGCTGCCGTATTCACCGGCGATCCACGTGTCCGGCCCCGCCGACATGGTGTTTTTATCGGGCATGACGGCGGCGCCGTTGTATCACTCGCACCCGCACATCCGCGAGGAGCACTTTCACGCGCCGGATATCGAAACCCAGGCGCGCAAGGCAATGGACAAAATCAAAATGATCCTCGAAGGCCAGGGCCTTACGCTGCGCAACATCGTGAAAATGACCAAGTACCTCACCGACATGCGCGATCAAGAGGGCGTCTCGGCGATCATGAAGGAATACTTCGGCGAGTGGAAACCCGCCAGCACCAGCATTTGCATCCACTGTCTGAATCAACCGGGCGCGCGCATCGAGATCGATGTCATCGCCATCAAACCCAGATAACCCTCGGAACTGCCCTCATGGTCTGGATCGTCAACGAACAAAACTGCGCGCCCGAGCCTCTTGGCGCCGCCGCGCAACGCCGCCGTTTGCTAAACGCCGCCACGGTGCCGGGCGCGAAAGTGGAAGTTGAACGCCTGTCGCTAGCCGCGGGCGCGCGCTGCGCGCTGGAGGTGCCGGCCGGCGCGTTGGGCTGGATCGCCGTGCTGCAAGGCCGTGTCCACCTGACACATGAACCAGCGCAACATCACTTGGGCGATACCCACGTCGCGCTGTTGCCCGTGGGCGCCAACCACACACTCGTTACCGAAAACGGCGCGGAACTGCTGTACGCCATCGTGCCCGAGGCCGCCACGCTCGACCCGAAACTACGCGATACCACGCTCGAATTCAAAGCCGTCGATTGGGCGCAAGAGCCGCTGCTCGATTCCAAAAACGACAAGCGCAAACGCATTTACGTCGCCACCCCCAAATTGACCGGCACCAAGGCGATGAAAGCGGAGATGATCATTTATCCGCCCGACACCATGGGCTCGAACCATCATCACGAAGGCGCGGAACATTTCATGTACGTGATCAAGGGCGAGACCACCGGCTATTCCGACGAAGTGCCGCACCGCTACACCGCCGGCGATCTGGTGTATCACCCCAACGGCGAGCGGCATTTTTCGCACACCGGTGAAAACGGTCTGACCTTTATCGAATTTTTCGTGCCCGCCGAATACAAAACCGTGTGGGCCGATGACACGCGCATTTGCACCTGGCTGCCCACCGGCAAAAACGTGCAAGGCGGCAAACCCTCGCGCGACATCGCGGCGCATGATTCGCTGCGCGCGGGAGTCGAAACGCCTGCCGATCTGTGAATGTAACTATCTGATTTTATTTATAATTTTAGATCGCCTTAACTGACTCATGGCGCCACGCGATAGACTCGGCCACGCAGGTTGCCTATGATGCGTAGCCGAAGCTGCCGCATCCTCGACACGGCACACCGCCCTCCTTGCAAACCCGGCGCTCGGCGTTTGCCCGGGCAACTTATCTAAACGCGTCAATCTTTGACAGGCAATCTCATGGACATCGGCACCTTTTTGCTCATGCAATCCCCGTCGCAGCGCCCGTCAACGGAAATCTTCGCGCGCGGCATGGAGCAGGCGCAAGCCGCGGAGGCGCTGGGCTTTCGCAACGTGTGGCTGGGCGAGCATCATTTTTCGACGTACGGTTATCTCTCGCGCCCGCTGCAGTTCGCCACCCACATCGCCGCCAAGACCAAAACGCTACGCGTGGGCACGGCGGTGATTGTGATTCCGATACACAACCCGCTGCTGGTGGCCGAAGAAATCGCCACCCTCGATTTGTTAAGCGGCGGGCGCGCCGACATCGGCTTTGGCCGCGGTTATCAACAATACGAATTCGCGCGTTTCGGCCTCGATCTCGATCAAGCGCGCGAGCGTTACGACGAGGCGCTCGACATCGTGTTGAAATCCTTCGAAGGCAAATCGTTTAGCTACAACGGCAAGCACTATCAACTGCCCGAGACCATGGTGTTCCCGCAGCCGCAACAGCAGCCGCATCCGCCGGTGTGGATCGTCGCGCAAAGCGCATACGCGCTGGAGGCCACGGTGCGCCGCGGCTTTAACGTGTTGACCGGCGGCTTCGGCGTCACCGTCGATCACCTTGCCGGTTTCGGCAAGATGTTCGAGGAGGTGTGCGCCAAGGTGCAACCGAAGGTGAAGCCGCGCGTGGGCGTGCAGCGCGCGATCTACGTCGCCGAAAACGACGCCGATGCGCGCGACGCCGCCGAGCACGCGCGCTGGAACATGCGCGTCACACTGAGCCTGCGCAACCGCTACGAGCAGGTGAAAGACGGCCACGCCGTGCCCATCCCCGCCAAGAGCGAACCGGATCTTGACGACCTGGTCGACCACTATTTGTGCATCGGCTCGCCCGATAAATGCGTGAGCCAAATCAAACGCCTGCAACAAGTGATGGGCATCACCCATTTCAACTGCAGTTTCTGGTTCGGCGACATGGATCAAAAGCGCGTGCTGCGCTCGATGGAGCGCTTCGCGAAAGAAGTGATGCCGGCGATTCAGTAGAGTCGCGCTGTGAGCAACCAACAGGACGTGCTCGCCGCCATGCGGCGCGATGTCGGGCAATTTTCGCAGCCCGGCGAGTGGCTCACCATTACGCAACAGATGGTCGACGACTACGTTGCGATGACCGGCGAAACCGGCTGGATCCACACCGATGTCGAGCGCGCGAAACAATCCAAATTTGGCGGCACTATCGCGCCGGGCAACATGGGTGTAGCCATACTGCCCAAAATGAGCCGCTCGTTTTCGCATTACAGCCGCTATCCGCGCAAGTATTCGCTCAACCAGGGCTGGGACAAAATCCGCTTCCTCGAACCCTGCTTAACCGGCTCGCGCGTGCGCGCACGCTCGAAGCTGTTGTCGGTGGATGAGCGGCCCGACCGCTCGCTGCGCGTGGCGGTCGAGTTTCAGCTCGAAATCGAGGGCAACGCCAAGCCGTGGCTTACCGGGGTCAAGGTCGGGCGGTTTTTCTTTGATTAAGACGCGCACGCGCCCTGGCGGAAATAAACGCGCGGGCTGACCGAGGCGCCACGTGGCGACGAACTTCGGAAATCCAAAGAGGATCACACAATGTCGATCAACGCATCGGAAGGGTTCGAACACACGTTAAAGCGTGCGGCGGCCACGATTGGATCGGGCGCGCGCCGCGCGCGAAACCAACATCAGATGCTGGTGGTGGTTGCGCTGGTCACGGGCACAATAGCCACGGCGCTTGCGGGCATTGCCGCCGCCCGTGAAGCACCGCTCATCGCAAGCTGGCCGGTGACTTGCTGGATCGTTGCCATCTTCACCGGCAGCGCTGCGCTGTGCACCGGATTGATCCAACAACTGGCTCTGCCCAAACGCGTTGCCGACTGGGAAGCCTGCATGGGGCGATTGCACGCCCTCAATATCGCCGTTCAATTGGGCCAACGCGACCTCACTCACTTGCTGGCGGAATACCGGGAAATCATCAAAGACTATCCAAACTGCTTTTCCGATGTCGAGGTGTAACGCAAGGCATGGTGGGGGCTCTCACAAGCGCCCAGCGTCAGGGGTTTAGGCGCCGCCGACAACGGGCGTCACCGGCGCCGGCTGCACCTCCGGCCCACGCCACCTTGCATTCGCCGTTTGCCTCGTTGCTCGACAGCGCGCTGTTTTTGCGCGATATTGCTTCACCGTTTTGACCAGGAGAACGCCCTTGGACACGCCCGCCCGCGCGAACTACGACCCGCGCACGCATCACATGCTGACCTTTCACGACGCCGCGCAGAAATTTCGCGATGGGGCCGACACGCCGCGCGCCTATCTTGAACGCTGCATTGAAACCATCGAGGCGCACGAGCCGGTGGTTAAAGCGTTCGTGGTGCTGAACAAAGACGGCGCGCGCGCCGCGGCGGACGCCAGCAGCACGCGCTGGAAAGCGGGCAAGCCGCTCTCGCCCATCGACGGCATGCCGGTGGCGATCAAGGATTTGCTCGAAACCAAGGATATGCCCACCGATTTCGGCTGCGCGGCGTACAACAACAATCAAACCCGCCGCGACAACGCGGCGGTGTGGGCGTTGCGTGAAGCGGGCGCGGTGGTGTTCGGCAAAACCGTTACCGCCGAGTTGGGCGGCTCGCACCCGGGACCGACCACCAACCCGTTCGATGCCGCGCGCACGCCCGGGGGCTCGTCATCCGGCTCGGCCGCGGCGGTGGCGGCGCGCATGGTACCGGCGGCGCTGGGCACGCAAGTCGGCGGCTCGGTGATCCGCCCCGCGGCGTATTGCGGCAACATCGCGTTAAAGCCCACGCAAGGCGGCATCAACCGCGGCGAGCGCCAAACCACCAGCCAAAGCACCACCGGCGTGCACGCCGGTTCAATTGAAGACATGTGGCAAGTGGCGATTGAAATCGTGCGCCGCGCGGGCGGCGATCCGGGCAAACCGGGGTTGTTCGGCCCCACGGTGACACCGGAGCCGGTGAAGCCGCAACGCCTGATCGTGCTCGAATCCGAAGGCTGGCCCGCGCTCGATGGCGCGAGCAAGGCCGCGTTCGAGGCGCTGATGGAAAACCTCGCACGCGCGGGCGTGACGCTGTTACGCCGCAAGGATCACGCGTGGGTCGAAGCCTTCGAGCACTCGATTGCCGACAGCAATTTTGTGTGCAACAGCATCACCGCGTGGGAAAACCGCTGGTACCAGGCGGCCTTGATGGAACATCACCCGAATGGCGTGAGCGAGCGTTTGAAATCAACCGTACGGCGCGCCATGGCGATGAACCCCGAAGACTATCGCGCACTCTTGCAAAAACGCGCCGCCGCGCAGCTATGCCATCAAGCGCTGGCGCCGCTCGCCGACGCCGTCGTCATGCTCTCCAGCCCCGGCGTGGCCCCGTTGTGGCCCGGCGACAAGCCCGGCCAACCGCTGGCGCCGCGCCCCACCGGCGACTCGGTGTTCAACACGCCAAGCTCGATGCTGCAAGCGCCCGCGGTGACCCTGCCGCTGATGAGCATCGGCGGCATGCCGCTGGGTGCGCAATTGATGGGGCAGCAGCATGAGGATGCGCGGATGACGGGGCTGGCGCGGTGGATGTTGCGGCATATAACGCCGGTGGTAAATTGAGACAATAATCGTAGGATGGGTGGAGCGCAGCGCAACCCATCGATCCTAACCACCAATGACCCAATACCGTCGCAATTGGTCTGCGGGCGGTACGTATTTCTTCACGGTCGTCACCGCGATTCGTCGTGCCGGCCTATTGGTCGAACACATCGACGACCTGCGCGACGCTTTTCGGATAAGCCGTGCGGAATATCCTTTCGAAATCGACGCAATCGTGATCTTGCCGGATCACTTGCATGCGATCTGGACGCTTCCGCCTGGAGATGTCGACTACGCGTTGCGCTGGAAAAAGATCAAGGCTCGATTTTCAAGGCAAATTCCAAAAAACGAATCGCGCTCCGCGAGCCGTACCACCAAAGGCGAACGCGGCGTCTGGCAACGACGCTATTGGGAACACACTATTCGTGACGATAAAGACTTCCAAACACACTTCGACTACATTCACTTCAATCCAGTAAAACATGGATACGTGACGACTGCCCGCGAGTGGCCGCATTCCAGCTTCAAACAATATGCGGCCAAAAACATCTACCCATTAAATTGGGGAGGCGCTTGCGACTTCGACGGAGAATTTGGCGAGTGAGGAATTTGTTGATGGGTTGCGCTGCGCTCCACCCATCTTACTTATCCAAAAATTTATCAATAAAATCAAATACTTAAGTTCATGCCCAACACCATCCCCAAAGCCTACCGCAACGAGGGTTTTCTCAACAGCCGCGACGGCCGGCCGCTGCGCATCCTCGCCGAATATCTCGAATCCAAGAGCCGCTTCGACCGCGAGCATGTCGATGACACCATCGTGTTCATGGGCTCGGCGCGCACCCTGCCGCGTGACGCCGCCGAAGCGGCGTTGAAAAAAGTTGAAGCAGAAGGCGGTGACATCGCCGCCGCGCAAATGGCGCTCAACATGTCGCAATACTACGAACACGCGCGCAGCCTTGCGCATCGCCTCACCCTGTGGTCGAAATCGCTCGACAGCATCGAAAAACGTTTTGTGGTGTGCACCGGCGGCGGCCCCGGCATCATGGAAGCGGCCAACCGCGGCGCATCCGAAGCGCGCGGAATGAACGTCGGCCTCACCATTTCGCTGCCCAACGAAGAATTCGACAACCCCTACGTGACGCGCGAACTGGCGTTTCACTTTCACTACTTTTTCATGCGCAAGTTCTGGTTTTGCTACCTCGCCAAGGCGGTGATCGTGTTCCCCGGCGGCTATGGCACGCTCGACGAACTGTTCGAACTGCTGACACTGGTGCAGACGCGCAAAATGCGCAAACCCCTGCCGATCGTGCTTTTCGGCACTGCCTACTGGAAACAGATCATCGACTTCGACGCACTGGCGCAACACGGCGTGATCAACCCCGAGGACGTGAAGCTCATCCATCGCACCGATTCGGAGGATGATGCCTATAACTACCTGGTCGAGCAGTTGACGCGCGATGCGTTGGGGACGCCGGGGGCGATATTGTGATGGAACGCTCCGCGCAGCCGCCGATGTGGAACCCCGTGCCCATCCCCGCGCAGACACCCACACAAGAGGGCTTGCTCGACGTGCAAGGTGCACGCCTGTGGTACTGGGATACCGGCGGCGGCGGCCACCCGGTGATCCTGCTGCACGCGGGCACGCAAAGCGCTGCCGGCTGGGTGTATCAACAGCCGGTGTTGGCACACGCGGGTTTTCGCGTCATTGCTTATTCGCGGCGCGGTTACTATCGCTCCGACGTAAAAGATGCAACCGATCCGGGCATCGGCTCGGAAGATTTGCATGCTTTGATCGAGCATCTCAAGCTCGATAGCGTCGATCTCATCGGTGCGGCGCAGGGCGCATTTTACGCGGTCGACTATGTGCTTGAGTACCCGCAAAAGGTGCGCTCGCTCGCGATTGTGTCGTCGTATCTGGGCATCACCGATGCGGATTACGCCGAGGTCAACAACCGCCTGCGGCCCCAATTTTTCGCGTCACTGCCGCACGATTTTCAGGAGTTGTCACCCTCGTATCGCGCGGGCAATCCGGAGGGCCTTGCCGCGTGGAACGCCACGACGCATCAGGCGGTACCCGGCGCGCGCGTGACACCGCGGCGCAAGCAAGCGTTGACGTGGGCAAGATTGGAAACGATCAAGCACCCGACGCTATTGATGACCGGCGACTCCGATCTTTACACGCCACCGTCGCTCTTGCGCATGCAGGCGCAACACATGCCGCACGCGCAAGTGCATATCGTCGCCGAAGCGGGGCATAGCCCTTATTGGGAGCAGCCCGAGGTGTTCAACACGATTTTGTTGGCGTTTTTGGCCGAGCAAAAGCGTTAGCGCCGTTACGCATCGACAAACGCCGTCTTCACCACCGACTCGCGCTGCAAAAACGTTTGCATCCACGCCGCCGCTTTGGGGTGGCCTTCGCGCCAATTCACGTGGCCAAAGCGAAAATCGGTGTAAGCGAACGCGACGCCTATCGCGATGTGGCCGATGTTAAACGGCGTGGCGGAGAGCGCATCGGCTTCGGCCTCCACCGCGTCGACGAAGTTGCGCAGTTTTAACGCGAAGGTGGTCAACCATTCCGGCGTTTGCCGCGCCTGCGGCTTTAGGGTTTCCGAGCGGCGTAAGAGCGACGAATCCAGTATGTTGTCGCCCAGCGCGTGGCGCTTTAACGCCGTCCAGCGCTCGGGGCCTTGTTTGGGGAAAAGTTTGGGTTGAGCGGCGAGCGAGTCGAAATACTCGCAAATCACCAACGAGTCGAACAGCGTGCCGCCATCTTCCAGTATCAGCGTCGGGATCATGCCCGAGGGGTTGTCTTGCATCACGTCTCGGTTGGGCGTGGAGAGCGACACCACCGCCGGGAGGCGCTCGATTTGCTCCGCCACGCCTGATTCGTAGGCCGCGATCATCGCCTTCCTCACAAACGGCGAACGCGAAGACCAATACATTTTCATCATGATTTGCCTCAATCCAGTTTGAAGTTGATTTTACGTATGAGTTCGCCCAAGCGCTTGGCTGCCGCCGGCAAAGCACGCGGTGTAGCCATCGGGCGTCGAGCGATGCGAGGTAGGCCGCGAGACGCTGCCCTACATGATGATGGCAATCGCGCCGCAGGGGTTGGATAAAATCGCAGCGCCATTAACGGTGCTCTCACGCGCGCACCGGGCGGCTTTTTATGTTCCAAGCAATTTTTTTAAGTAGCTGATTTTATTGGATTTTTTGTTTTGGCGCAAGCGTGTCTAGCGCGCATAATCGCGCCATTCGCATATCGCATCTCGCGCAAAAAACATGCGTAAATCGGAACCGTTGTTTCCGCCCTATGCCAACTGCCCCGACTGCGGCAAAAAAATACGCATCAAATAGGCACCCGTGCGCACCGTGTTTGCAGGGCTCGCCGGGCCGGGCCACATGAAGTGCCTGCACTGCGGTGCGAGCCATGCGCGCGTGGTGGAGCCAGCGGCTGCGATCAAGCAAACCTCGCAAATTTTCGCGGCACAGTTTCATGAAGCGTGCGGTCATGATCAAGGGCACGAGCACGATCACGTCGGGCATGGGAGTGCGAAACAGCGCCTGCTCGCCCGTGCCCTTGCCCCGGCAGGGGCCGCTGGCCCAGCGCAGCACCGCGCCCGTGGACAGCGAGATCAGCGCCACCAGTATGGCAATGGGAAAGCCCAGCCCCGGCCGCTGGGCGCCGCTTTGCGGGTAAGCCGCCTGGTTGTCGGGCGTGTCGGGCATGGATACGGCGGTGCCGTCGAGCAATTTGATCACGCGCCCGCGCCACTTCCAGGGATCACGACAAAGGCTTTGCAGCCGTTCTGCCGCAACCACCACCAAGCGCTCGATCAACGCCAGGGGCAGGCGCTGGCGCGCCTTGCAATAGGGGCCGCTATTGAGGCTGCAGGCGGACATCCCGCGGGCCGTGCGCTGCGATAGATTGCGCGCCACCGCATCCTGGCAGGCGTCGTCGGCTGACAGGGCTTGCTCTATGAATAGCCCTAGCGTCGTGAGCGGCGGATAGATGCGCTGCCGGTATCGTCCAGCCTCCTCACTGACGATCTGTTTGAGCGTGGCGCTTTAGAGCAATTCGTCCATGGCCGCCGTCGGCCCGTCCGCAAAACGACGCTTAAATTCTCCAATCGCTTGCAGCAGGCGTTTTTAAGGAAACACTGAATAAGTTGATTCCATTCCTGGTTCGACAGGCTCACCACGAACGGAATCAACAATTTAGCGTTCGTCCTGAGCTCGTCGAAGGACTTGTTCAGTGTTCCCTTAACCGGCCCTAGCAGCCTGTCGGACTTAACTTGTCGAAGCGAAAAATGAGAGGTGCGAGGACAGATTTTCACGGTTTTCAAGCGAATAGTTCGTACTATTCGCGCAGGAAACCGGGGAAATATGGACCGCATCCG